>Ga0134127_10000021_pt1 | contig 263676 bp, 235 predicted proteins | sample KB31753_FD_96459 | JGI IMG/M metagenome (GOLD analysis project Ga0134127, IMG submission 96459) | Terrestrial soil microbial communities with excess Nitrogen fertilizer from Kellogg Biological Station, Michigan, USA - KB3-175-3 | ecosystem: Environmental > Terrestrial > Soil > Unclassified ...
AGCTTTCTGCTTTTACCTTTCGCCTCTCGCTCCGGTATCCGCTTCCTGCCTCTCAGCTTTCTGCTTTTACCTTTCGCCTCTTCCGGCCGTTACGCTACATGATTATCTATTCCTTGTAAGAACTTATCATCTTCCCCGTCACGGTTCCGACTATATAGTTTATCACTTTTAACCAGTGATCACTTTTTCAATTTTTCGAGCCGGAAATCGCTTCCGGCACCTGCTTTATTCAAGCCCCGTTTCTTTTGGGACTGCAAAGGTACGAACCTTTTTTGTTACCGCAAATTTTAATTTTATTTATTCGTTTGCGAACAAACCCGCTAACTCATTTGCGGGCTGCAAAGGTACGCAGATTATTGACGCTATCAAACCCTTACTTCAAAAAACAACGAAGTGTATTTATAACACTTTGCTAATGAGGATGAAAATTTTCAAAATCGCTTATAAAGATGGTTGCAGCCGTACCACAAGAGCATGCACCTAGTACATTATTATGAGGCGGTCAGGCGTTTTGGTCCAGGTCATTCATAACTTGCTTCAACTCGGCCAGGTATCTGCCATATTGCAGGCGCACATGCCAGCTGATGCAAACGTAAGTTATGACGAACGATATAAGTATGATGGCAAATATGGCCACCAACGTACCCGGGGACACCAACCCGCTTGAGGCCAAAAAATGCTGTATGCGATCAGACGCCAGCTTACTGCTTATCAAAGTGATGGTAGCAAGGATAGCAATGGGTGTAACCGAAAAATTGTATGTTTTGTATATTTCAGTGTTTAGTTCCAGTTCATAAGCAATTTTTCGGATACTATCTTTTACATTAAAATCATACCGGCTGGTGGATTTATAAAAAATATAAAACCGGAAATAATAAAAGCAGTTGAGCACCAGTATGACAAAAAACAGAATGCTGGTTATGTTAAACAAAAAGTTTGTACGTACACCGGCGAATAGGTAAATAAGCAATATTGCATAGGATACCAGCAAGGCAATAAGTTCAGATCGCATATTTTTTCTAATCCTTGCAACAACGGACGTGGTTTTACCCCGCATTGCGGCAGTTACCGGCAGGCTTATGCCCTTCGGCTCATCCTGGCTCCAGGCATCTTTTAATTCATCAATATTCATAACTCATTTTTTTAATAAGGTCTTTCAATTTGTTTTTTATACGGTTCAATCTAACCCTCACATTCACCTCGGTTATTCCCAAATGCGACGCGATATCTGCATAGGGCTGATCTTCCATATACAGGTATATCAGTGCCTTTTCAACTTTGTTCAACTGCTTAACAGCTTTATAAAACAACGCAAGCTGTTCCTCCTTTTCGCTTGCGGCGGATATCTCTTCCCGGTCAAAGTCTTCGGGCAATGGCTGATCGTCAGGCCGGCGTTTTTGCTTTTTGAAAAATACGATCGCGGTATTTAATGCCACACGATACATCCATGAGCTGAATTTACTTTCGCCCCTGAACGAATCAAAAGCCAGCCAAAGCTGTAAGGTTATTTCCTGCAAAAGGTCGTTTTGATCATCCGCATCCTCCTGGTATATCTTACATATCTTGAACAGGATGCCTTTGTGCTCTTCTATTAATTGCAGAAACCGGGTTTGCTTACTGTCCACGTTTAAAATTTCTTCAGGGTATGCTATCAATAGGTATCGGATTTTTAAAGTTGTTACAAAAATTATTACCCGTCATAAGCGTTAAAAGATGTTAAATAGGACTGCGCGATTGAAGCCTTACCGTTAAGGCATTTATATTCGCATTCAAATAATAATTGACTGATTTATAATATTCAACTATCTTTGCAAAATGTTTAAAAAACAACTATCTTTTTTTGCCTGTGCTTTGCTTGCTTTATTTATTGCACTGGCTGGTTGTAAAAGTAAATATGAAAAGCTGAGGGCCAGTAACGATAACGCCAAAAAGTACTCCGAAGCTATCAAATTATACAATAAGAAGGAATATACAAAAGCACTGGGGCTATTTGAGGGCCTGGTAACGCGCTATCGCGGCCAGGAGCAAGCCGAGGACTTGTATTATTATTATGCTTATACTAACTATAAGCTGAAGGATTATACGTCGGCAAGGTATCACTTTAAAACCTTTGCCGATACTTATCCTTCAAGTCCGCGTGCCGAGGAATGCCGGTTTATGTGGGGCTATTGTTTTTACCTTGACTCGCCGATCTACTCGCTCGACCAGGAAAACACCACTAAGGCCATTGAATCGCTGCAATTGTTTATCAACCTGTATCCCAAAAGCGATCGCGTTGCAGAAGCAAGTAAACTGATACAAAACCTGCGAGATAAACTGGAGGAAAAATCATTTGCCAATTCGAAATTGTATTTAACGATCGGCGATTACCAGGCGGCTACCATTGCGTTTGGCAATACGCTGCGGGATTACCCCGATACCAAGTATGCGGAGGAGATTGAATACCTGACCATTAAAGCCCAATACCTGTATGCTCAACATAGCCGGGAAGATTTCCAGGAGACGCGTTATAAGGTAGCGGTAACCGATGCTGATCAATTTGCTGATAAGTATCCTAACAGTAAGTATCTAAAGGAAGTTAAACAGTATAAAAAAGATAGCGAGCAAGGTATCATAAAAACCAAAAACGTATTGGCCGAGGCACTTGTTAATGCCCATGTAGCTAAAAAGATTGCTAAAAAAGATACCGTTAAAGGTCAACAACCACCGTCAGAAAAAGGAAACGACGGTAAAAAAATCCCAAATTAACTTGATATGAGTAACAACACAAATAAGCCGGCGGTAGCCAGCAGCACCGTAACACGCGATTTGCGTGAATTAGACGTGAAAACCGACAATATTTATGAGTCATTGGTGATCATGTCAAAAAGGGCTAACCAGATATCTAATAATATAAAGGAAGAATTGCATCAAAAACTTTCGGAATTTGCTTCATCGAATGATAACCTTGAAGAAGTTTTTGAAAACCGTGAGCAAATCGAGATCTCGAAATACTACGAGAAACTGCCGAAGCCATCCCTGATCGCGATCCAGGAGTTTTTGGAAGATAAAATTTACTACCGCAATCCCGAAAAAGAGCAATAGGCTTTTTTATTTAAAAGACTAAAAGTCGAAATTCAAAATAAGATGTTTCTTGTTCTGGGTTTTGACTTTTGATTTTTAAGCCGTACTCATCCATTTTTACCTATTTTTACGAAATGTTACAGGGTAAAAATATCGTATTAGGTATTTGCGGCAGTATTGCCGCCTATAAATCGGCATTGCTGGTGCGGCTGCTTATAAAAGCAGGCGCCAGCGTACAGGTGGTAATGACGCCCGACGCCACTAGTTTTATTACTCCGCTTACGCTCTCGACCCTTTCGAAGAAACCGGTACTGTCTGACTACTTTATACCCGAAACCGGCGAATGGAATAACCACGTAGAATTAGGCTTATGGGCCGACCTGTTAATCATCGCGCCGGCAAGCGCGAATACCCTGGCCAAAATGGCTAACGGCCTTTGCGATAACCTGCTTTTGGCTGTTTATCTCTCGGCAAAATGCCCGGTTTATTTTGCACCGGCTATGGATCTTGACATGTGGAAACATGAGGCCACCCAACAAAATATCCAAACGCTGCAATCTTTCGGAAATATCATTATACCTCCCGCCACCGGCGAATTGGCCAGCGGCCTTTATGGCGAAGGCCGTATGGCTGAGCCTGAAGATATCATCGACTTCCTTTCTGCCGAATTAAAAAAAAAACTTCCTTTAGCTAATCAAAAGATACTGGTTACTGCCGGGCCCACTTACGAGGCGATTGACCCGGTGCGCTTTATAGGCAATCATTCGTCGGGGAAAATGGGATTCGCCATCGCCGACCAACTCGCTTCAATGGGAGCCGATGTGACACTGGTTGCAGGCCCGTCCGCAGAATATAGTAAGCAGCCATCGGTTAAACGAATTAATATTACCACCGCCGAGGAAATGCTGCAGGCGTGCGTGCCGGCATTTAAAAATTCAACGGCCTGCATTATGAGCGCTGCTGTCGCAGATTATGCGCCCGTTAATGTCGCTGATCAAAAAATAAAAAAGCAAAACAACAGTTTTAATATCGAGGTAAAAAAAACGACCGATATTTTAAGCTTATTAGGAGCGCAAAAAAAGCCCGGGCAAATATTGGTTGGTTTTGCATTGGAAACCAATGACGAAGAAAAAAACGCCATTGAAAAGCTTCAAAAGAAAAACCTCGATTTTATTGTACTGAACTCTATGAACGACGAGGGGGCCGGGTTTAAAAAAGATACAAACAAAATAACCATTATTGATAAAAATCTGCAAAAAACCGAATATGGTTTAAAAAGCAAAACCGAGGTGGCGAGGGATATTTGTAATAAACTTAATGAACTGTTAAACGGATGAAAGTACTTAGCCTGTTTATATTATCTTTTTGTTTATGCGGAGTGGCAGTCGCACAGGACCTGAATGCAAGGGTGCAGGTTGTTTCACCAAAAATACAATCGACCAATAAGCGCATTTTTCATACGCTGGAGACTGCTATGAAAGATTTCCTGAACGGCCGTAAATGGAGTGCCGACAATATTTTACCCCAGGAACGTATCGATTGCAACTTTGTATTAAACGTAACCTCGTGGGACGGAAGCAGCAACTTCAGCGGCGAGCTGCAGGTGCAATCTTCCCGGCCGGTTTATAATTCATCGTATACCACCACGCTGATCAATATAAACGATAAGGATATCGACTTTAACTATACCGAAGGACAGATCATTGATTATACCGACCAGAATTACCAGGGTAATTTAAGCTCCATTATGGCCTTTTATGCTTACATCATCATCGGGATGGATTACGATACCTTTTCGAGGTTTGGAGGCAGCCCCTATTTTTTAGCCGCGCAAAATGTGGTTACCAATGCGCAATCGGGCGGCAGCAAGGGATGGAAGGCTTTTGATGGTTCAATTAACCGCTACTGGCTGGCTGAAAACCTGAACAATAAGATTTACCAGCAACTGCGCAGCTTTATGTATGATTATCACCGCAATGGCCTTGATGTGATGGCTGATAACGCAGGTAAGGGCCTTAAAGTCATCACGGGGCTGCTGCCTTTATTATCGCAAGTAGACAGGCAGCGGCTTGGCGCTATGTATCCCCTTGTTTTTTTTACCGCCAAAAGCGACGAGTTTGTTTCACTGTTTTCAAAAGCCGGTACCACAGAGCGCCTGGAGGCTATGAGTATATTGAGCCAGGCGGACCCGGCTAACGGATTGAAGTATCAGACTTTGCAACGAAATTGATGAATGAAATTTCCAATTTCGGATATTCATCCTGATAGCTATCGGGATCGGATTTATTGTTTTAAATTCCGTTTCAGAATTTTTTCACGTTCCCTGTAACACATTCCTTTCCTCTGCGTCTTTTATCTACGAAACAAATCGTAACAGGAATATTTAAAAAAATATTTGCATATACGAAAATAATCGTACACATTTGTACGAAGAAATTCGTAACACTAAAATGAACATGGAAATTAAACCGACAGAAAGCGAATTAGAGATATTGCAGATACTGTGGAAAATGGGCGAGGCGACGGTTCGCGAGGTACACGAGGAGTTAGCCAAAACAAAAGGCGCCGGTTATACCACTACCCTAAAGCTGATGCAGATAATGGATGAGAAGGGTTTGGTAGAACGGGATACCACCTCCAAAACCCACGTGTATAAAGCACGTTACACCCAGGAAAAAGCACAGACCAGCGCGCTTGATAAAATACTATCGACGGTATTTGAAGGTTCAACATCCGACCTGGTGATACAAGCCCTGGGCCATCACCGCGCGTCGAAGGATGAGATCGATGCCATTAAGAAGTATTTAGATCAGTTTGGGGTTAGAGATTAGAGGTTGGAGATTAGAGGTTAGTTGATTAGTTAGATTAAGTTAATACAAATCGTGAGAATCCTTAAACCTGCCTGCGGCAGGCAGGTCAGGAAAATCAAGGTTCAGACAATAAAAACAATATGGAAACCATACTCTATAACATTAGCCAGGTAGTTGGCGTTGCCATTATCCACTCCATGTGGCAAGGGCTTTTTATTTACCTGTTCCTGCGGCTTGTATTGCTTTCGTTTTCGGCACTCTCGGCCAAATCGAAGCATAATATGGCTATAGCGGCTATGCTGGGGGTTACAGTTTGGTTTCTTTATACCCTGGTGGGTGAAATACAGGTTTACCAATGGGTAGAGCTGAGTACACATAGCGACACCGGCTTTGTGCCTGCTATATTAACCATGCCATTGCACATGCCGCATACCACCAGCTTTAGCAGCCGGTACTATTATACCATTGAAAGCTTTTTACCTTATGTTACCCTAATCTATATATCGGGGCTGCTATTCAATACGTCTAAACTACTATTGACCCGCAAAAAACTGAATGAAATCAAGCAAACCGTAAGCATCGACATCCCGATGATGCGTAAGCTGGGTGAATTTGTTGAGCTGCTGGATATTGAAAGACGGGTAAGCTTTGGCCTGAGCACGCTGGTTGATGTGCCCTGTGTATTCGGCTATGTTAAACCATTTATCCTGTTGCCGGCGTCTATCGCAACAAGCCTTTCGACCGAAGAGGTAGAAGCGATATTACTGCATGAGCTGGCGCACATCAAACGCAACGATTACGTCATTAACCTTATCCAGCAGGCGATGTCGGTATTGTTGTTCTTTAATCCCTTTGCACAATTAATCGGCCGCATCATCAATCGCGAACGCGAAAATGCCTGCGACGATATTGTAATAGAGTCGACCAAAAAACCAATAGTGTATGCGCATGCACTGTTGAAATTAGAGCAGTCCCGCACACAGCAATGGCAAATAGCCCTGGCCGCTACGGGTAAAACGAAGTACCATTTATTAAACCGAATTGAAAGAATTATGAAAACGAAAAAACCGATTGGCAATGCACGCCATATATTGCTTGCTCTTGTGGTGCTCACAGCGAGCATCACCGGCCTCGCCTGGTTAAACCCCACCATCGCCCATGGCAAATTATCTTTTAACAAAATAAAACCGGCTATGCTGGCCGAACTGCTGAGCGATACCACGCACAAAAAAGCCGCTAAAACAACACACAAAACTTATACCGCTAAAAAAAGCCTGAAGGCCGTCGGCAAAGACGGTAACGTCTATTATAATGACAGTGACCCTGTCCTGAGAAAATACTCGGATGAAATGAGCAAGTATGGTGAGGCGATGGAGAAATATTATAATAGCCCCGAATGGAAAAAGTACCAGGAACAAATGGAGCTGGATGGCAAAAAGATGGAGGAGTATTATAATAGTCCTGAATGGAAAAAAACGCAGGAAGCAATTGAACAGCAAGGCAAGAAAATAGAAGCGTATTACAACAGCCCGCAATGGAAGGAATTGACCGAGAAGCAGCAAAAACTGTCGGAAGATTTCCAGAAAAACTGGGGCGAAACCGCCGAGACCAAAGAATGGGGCTCGAAAATGGGCGAGCTCGGGCGAAAAATAGAACACTATTACGGCAGCCCGGAATTTAAACAGCTGAACGAACAACTGGAAACCAAGTATGGCATACCGCACAACCGCAGGTATTCAAGTGATGATGACCGTAAAAGTGAAAATTACAGAAAGTACGAGGCCGAGCTGAACGAGCATACACCGGCTGATGTGAAACAGGCAACCGAGCAACTGAAAGTGCTGGGCGAAAAAATGCGCAGCCATTGGAACTCGCCTGAATTTCACGCACAAAATGACGAATTAAGGCATATGGGCGATAGCATACGGAATATGGTAAATAACGGTACCGCTAAAGAAATGCAGGCCCAAATGCGGGAGATGAGCTCAAAAATGCGCGATTACCAGAATAATCCTGAAATGAAGAAACTGCAGGAGGAAATGCGTTCCATGGGATCTAAAATGCGCGCGTATCAAAATAGTCCCGAAATGAAGAGGTTACAGCATGAAATGAAAGCCATGGGAGAAAAAATGCGCGCCTACACCCATTCGCCGGAGTTTAAAGAGCGTATGAAACGTATGCAAAAAGACGGCAATTTTAACTATAATTTCAACTTCAACGATAACGAAAAACCTGAGAAACCGGAAAAGCCTGAGAAACCGGAAAAAGTGGAGAAGCCTGAGAAACCGGAAAACAAAGATACAACTGGAAATATGGGTTTGAGTATGAATTATAAGGAAGTAAAACGGTTTCAGGACAATATTAATAGCGCTCAATTTAAAAAAGCAATGGCTAATATTAATAGCCCCGGGTTTAAAAAAAATATAGCCAACGTTAACAGCCCCATATTCAGAAACGATATGGCCAGTCTTTTAAATCTCTCCAAAACGCTTACCCACAGCAACAGAAATTAGTAACCGCCCAAGCTTAAAAATAAAAGCCGAAAAGTACCTCGTCAATACGAAATACACGTATTGCCGGGCTTTTAATAGGCATAAGATTAATTCGTTTTAAATTCATTTAATATGAAATGCCTTTATTTATTGACGGCTATGTTATTAGTTGCCGGTACCGGTTTTGGCCAACCGGCTACATCCCGCCTGGGGATCAGCTTTGCAGCGCCAGGTGGTCTTTCCGTTGAAATTATTGACCTGACACCAAAGTTTCTAAAATTTTATGACAGTGCCGCAGTTAAAAACCTGGATGCTGAAAGCCGCTGGTTACTCTGGAAAAAACTTTATGGGTTTGCTGCGGTTCCGCCAGGGCCTGCCGGCGAAAAGATGGCGCATACATTGCTTGATAATGCATGGCCGAAGTATCCGGGCGTTATGAACCGTATTCGTTTGGGTGCGTCTATTTTGAACCCGGCACCTCTTACTATCCTCGGAAGAGTGGCCGGATTGCTGAATGCAGATACCACACAGGATTCAATCAGGGTAAAATTGTATGTATTTGTCGGCGGATTAGAAAACAATGCTTTCGCGTTTCCCGATCACGGGGTACCCGCTGTTGCTATTCCTGTAGAAATCGATAACAAGGAGCTGGAATTGACGATGACGCATGAGTTCACCCATGCGGTGCATACCAGGATTGCCGACCATATCTGGGGCTCGTACCCAACCACTCTTGCCACGCTGGTGTTGATGGAAGGTTTGGCCATGCGAGTTACCGAACAATTGGTACCGGGGCATACGGCAGAAACTTATACTAATGCGCACAGCAATACCTGGTTAAAGGAGTGTGAACAGAACAGGGCAACTATCCTTAAGGGTATCCGGCAGCACTTGGATGACAGCGCTTCACAAGCGAGGTCAAGATTTATTTACGGCGAAGGCAGCACCGGCCACCAGAGAGAAGCCTACTACGCCGGATGGGTGGTAGTAGGGCAATTGCAAAAACAAGGAATGACGCTTTCAAATTTAGCGAGGTTGTCCCCTGCTTCTGTACGCGATCTGTTAAATAGTACAATTACTACAATGTTGAAGGAATAGATCCACTGAAGTCAGTCTAAACCAGACAACCTATATTCGCCAATCAACGACTCACAAATCAACTAAACTTACTAATTTAGTGTCCTCCTAAAAAGGGCACTTTTTATGCTTCAAAAGCTCAGCATCAGTAATTACGCTTTAATCGATAACCTTGAGATCAGCTTTGCCAGCGGCCTGAATATCCTTACCGGCGAAACAGGCGCGGGTAAGTCGATCATACTGGGTGCGCTGTCGTTAATATTGGGGCAGCGGGCCGAAAGCCGCTATTTTTTTAACCAGCAAAAAAAGTGCGTGATCGAAGGAACGTTTAAGATCGGCGCCTTCCATTTAAAACAGTTTTTTGAGGATAACGACCTGGATTACGAAGCCGAAACGGTTCTACGCCGCGAAATATCAGCTGATGGGAAATCCCGCGCGTTCGTAAACGACACGCCGGTTAACTTAAACGCCCTAAAAGCTTTGGGCGAAAAGTTGATCGACATCCATTCGCAGCATGCCACATCGGAGATCAATGATCCGGAATTTCAATTAATGGTGGTTGATGCCGTAGCCAAACACGGTAACTTGATAAATGACTACCGCGACAAATTCAGCGCCTATCGAAAAAATACCGCCCGGCTGCAACAGCTTATTGAAGAAAGTGATAAAGCAAAGGCCGACCTGGATTATTTCCAGTTCCAGTATGATGAGTTGGAAAAAGCAAGCCTGGTTCCGGGCGAGCAGGAACAGCTGGAGCAGGAGCTTTATGCGCTAAGCAACGCCGAAGAGATAAAGCGGAATTTATCAGCTGCACACTATTTAATGCACGAAGGCGAAACGTCTGCAACCATTCAATTAAAAGAGGCCGGGCACCAGCTTTCGTCGCTTGAGAAATTCAACCCGCAGATTGCGGATTTGCACCAGCGTTTAAACAGCGCCGTCATCGAGTTAAAGGACATCGCTGCTGAGATCGAAGGCATAGAACAGCGCACCCATACGGACGAGGCGCGTGCCGAAGAGGTGAACCTTCGTGTAAGCATGATCTATAACCTTCAAAAAAAACACCGGGTAAACAGCGTAGGCGAATTGCTGCAACTACAGGATGACTTGTCGGGGAAGATACAGCAGGCGGTATTTGGCGACGAGGCCATCGGCAAATTACATCAGCAGTTGGATGCGGATAAAAAAGACTTAGAGGTGCTGGCTTCCACACTTTCCGTCAACCGCAAAAAGATCATCCCCGGAACGGAGCAGCAGGTGCTGAAAGGTCTTGCGGAAATGGGTATGGAAAACGCCATGCTGCGGATCGAATGCGAAACGCGCGACACGCTGACGATAAACGGGTTCGACACAATACGTTTCCTGTTTACAGCTAACAAAGGGCATGCTTTAGCCGAAATGAGCAAGGTGGCCTCAGGCGGCGAGCTTTCCAGGCTGATGCTGGGCATAAAATCGCTGATCGCGCAAAATACCGCCCTGCCTACCATTATTTTTGATGAGATAGACGCGGGTGTTTCGGGCGAAGTGGCGAATAAGGTCGGCCAGATCATGGAACGGTTATCACAAAACCTGCAGGTGATAACTATAACCCATTTGCCACAAATCGCAAGCAAGGGGCAAAGTCATTATTTTGTGTATAAAGACGACGAAAACGCCACAACCTATACCCGCATTAAACAATTAGATAAACAGGATCGCATTACGGAAATAGCCAAAATGCTGAGCGGCGACAAACCTGGTGAGAGCGCGTTGCAGAACGCGAGGGAATTGCTGGGAGGGTAGTCCGAAGTTCGGAAGTCTGGAGTCCCAAGTCGGAAGTCCGGAGCTCGAGTCCTTGGTAGGCGATGTTTAAATTTGGGAAATTTTAAACTTCGACGGATTAAGGTGGCTCCTATGGAGCCTAAATCTCTCAATTAATTATGCTATAAACACGTAACCCCCGCTGGGGTTGGATATTCATAAAAAACCAAGCTGACAAATTGGCTCCTGAGGAGCCGCGTGTTTATAGAAAATCAGGTCAAAAATAAAGGCTACATAGTAGCCCCCTGATAGCGACCTATTTATGCACGTTCTTTAAAATCCGTCAAAATAGTTAATTTCAAACCGGTAAGGATAACGTTGAACAACAAGTAGTTTGCTTTGCAGACTTTTCATAAGTCATTTAATACCAAGCATAATGAGGATAATATTAACAAGCGGTTTTATAGTTTTAATCTGCAATTTCGGCAAAGCACAATATATTTCAATTGATAAGCCTAAGTACAAAGTTGTACACCAGGACACGATTAATATCAAGGGTATCGTGTATGATGCTTTTAAAAATCCTGTCCCACTTGTTCAAATCCATTCAAAAAATAAGCAATATGCTTTTGATGGGCTTTACAATTATACTATTACACATCCTGACGGCCGGTTTGAATTGAGGGGCGCATTAGTAAAAGACACGTTAGACGTTTTCGCGTCAAAAAAATATTCTTTTGTTAATAACGGAAGCAGGTATATCGAAATTACCCTTCCACCCTTATATCCTCATAATGATGTAACTCTTTCTGCTGAAGTTGTTTCTCCAAGAAGGGCAAAAAAGATCACTCCAGCCTTCAAAATCGTCACTAACGCTAATATCAATGATTATTATGGAATCACGCATTACTTGTTTATTCGGGCGGAATACCCGGGGGGCTTTGAAAAGTTTATAGAGAATATTAAGAAAAAGATTATTTATCCGGCGAAATCCATTGAAAACAATATAGAAGGCGAGGTAGAAATAGGATTTTCAATACAAAAAGATGGCTCATTTTTTAATTACCAGGTAATAAAAGGAATTGGATATGGCTGCGACGAAGCAGTGATCAACACCATTAAAAACTCAGGGCGATGGCGTCCTGCATTTTTGAATGGCCTGGTAGTCACCGATCAATCTTCCGTTACAATCATTTTTAGACTAACCGATAAATAATATTATTTTTGACCGCAATTTATAAACGCTAAAACATGGCTTATAACTTATTAAAAGGTAAAAAAGGGATCATTTTCGGCGCGCTCAACGAGCAATCCATTGCCTGGAAAGTGGCGCAGCGGTGCGTTGAAGAAGGCGCAGAAATTATATTGAGCAACGCGCCTATCGCCTTGCGCATGGGCGAGCTGAATAAGCTGGCCGAAGAGTGCAAAGCGCCTGTTATTGCAGCAGATGTGACCAGCAATGACGACATCACCAACCTGTTCACCAAATCGCAAGAGCATTTTGGCGGCGGGGTGGATTTTATACTGCACTCCATCGGGATGAGCGTTAACGTGCGCAAGGGCATATCTTACCCCGAAACCAATTACGATTTTACGCATAAGGGCCTTGATATTTCGGCATTGAGCCTGCACCGCATATTGCAAACCGCCATGAAAATGGATGCCATCAACGAATGGGGATCCGTATTGGCGCTTACCTATATTGCCGCACAGCGGGTATTCCCCGATTATAACGACATGGCCGATAATAAAGCGTACCTGGAAAGCATAGCCCGCAGCTTTGGCTATTATTATGGCGTAAAAAAACACGTACGCATTAATACCGTTTCACAGTCGCCCACCCGCACCACCGCCGGCTCGGGCGTAAAAGGTTTTGACGGCTTTATCAATTACGCCGAAAAAATGAGCCCGCTGGGCAATGCCAATGCCGACCAGTGCGCCGATTATTGTGTAACTTTATTTTCGGACCTTACCAAAATGGTGACCATGCAGAACCTGTTTCACGATGGCGGGTTTTCGTTCACTGGCGTTACCAACGCGGTGATCGAGCAAATGGAGAAGTAGAGTGTTAGAGATTAGAGGTTGGAGGTTAGAGGTTAGTTAGAATTATATTTACAAAAAGAGCCTCGCAGGGATTACGTGCGAGGCTCTTTTTTAATGGACGAATTTCTTAATTTGAATTGATCAATACCAGCTTTACCGTCATATCGGACGGTGCAGTGGTTGGCGTAACGCCATCAGCCGACTGGGCATATAAAGCCAGGCTGCCCTGGTTATGCGTATAGCTGAATGAAACACCCTGGTATACTTCGGGAATTTGCTCATACACGCCGTTGGTGAATGAAAAATAAACCAACACGCCCCCATGATCATTAAAATAGCTGTCGATCTCGGGCATATTGATCACTGACGAATACGTTTTACCCCCATTGGTAGTGGTCCATGTACTGGAGGCAACATGTATTAAAATGGTTTGATTTGGGTTTGGTGTTATGTACTGTTTAGTACAGGATGATGCCGTAAATAAAACAACGGCACACACAATAGATAAGATTTTTTTCATAAAGCTTGTTGTTATATATCTGTATGATTAACGTTTTACAAAAAGGTTTAATATACGCAGGCAATTTTTTTTTGTTAATTAATAAGCAAGCCACTGTACAGTTAGCTTATTGATATAAAATCGTTACCGGCCTGTTATTGTTTGCGATTATTAAATCAATAAATTTGGTTGACCTATCATTAATAAATCATTTCTTCAATTATGAAAAAACAACAGGTTTCAAGGCGGCAGTTTATAGGCACCGGTGTGCTTGCCGCAGCTGGCATGGCTTTAGCGTCAAAAAGCAGCTTTGCCGGTTCATTATTCGCGGCAGCTAAGCCTAACTCCGTATTCGGCGGGGTACAGATTGGCGTCATTACTTACTCGTTCAGGAGCATGCCGGGCAGTGCCGAGCAACTTTTACAGTACTGCAAAGATTGCGATATCAATGCCATAGAACTGATGGGCGATGCCGCCGAAGCGTACGCAGGCGCACCAAAACGCGACGGCAGCGCTGACTTTAACACAAAACTGGCCGATTGGCGCGCGAACTGCCCGATGGACAAGTTTATAGAATTGCGAAAGATGTATAACGATGCCGGCGTTAAAATATATGCCTGGAAACCGAACGCTTTAAATAAGAGAAACACCGATGCCGAGATCGAATACGCCTTTAAAGCGGGAAAAGCCCTTGGCTGTACGCATGTTACGGTTGAACTTCCTACTGACGATGCGCAAACACAGCGTCTTGGCGATCTTGCCGCAAAACATAACATATTTGTCGGTTATCATGCCCATACGCAAGCCACGCCCACCCTTTGGGATAAAGCCCTCAGCCAGTCGAAATATAACGCTATAAACCTGGACATCGGCCATTATGTTGCCGGCACGAGCAGCAGCCCGGTTGAGTTTATTTTGAAAAATCACGACCGGATCGTGAGCCTGCATATAAAAGACCGGAAGTTTAACAATGGGCCAAATATGCCCTGGGGCGAGGGTGATACACCAATAAAAGAAGTGCTGACGATGTTGAAAAAGAACCGGTATAAGTTTCCTGCAACGATCGAGCTGGAATACAACATACCTGCAGGATCTGACGCGGTTAAGGAGGTGATCAAATGCCGCGAATACGCGAAGGCGGCGCTTACGTAGGGAGGAGCAATAAGTAGCAGTGAGCAGTGGCAGTTGGCAGTGGACTTATCCACAAAGCAGGACTTGGGTTTTAAAAAAGATAACAGGTCGTCAATGCTATCCGCGCTGAAACTGCTTTTTTTGGGTTTACAGTGAAAAAACATAAATACTTGTTTTCCATATAGTTATCTCATAAAAGGCCGAAAAAGTGTAAACCTTTGTAAACCTTTTTACTTACTCTCTCAAAAATGGCAAAAATGGTGTGGTTCAATACGGCGAGGGGCTAACGGCAGTCCACCCACCATCGATGACCAGGTTTTGACCGGTGATATGGCCTGCGTCCGGTGATACCAAAAACAACACCGCGGCTGCAACGTCCTCTACAGTCGCCGGACGGCCCATCGGCGTAATGCGCGACCAGGTGTTTTTATATTCCGCATCTTCCTGTGTACGTTCGGTCAGGGTGGCCCCCGGTGCCACGGTATTTACCGTAATTTGATAGGTCGATAACTCGATGACAAGGCTTTTGGCCAGCATTTCGAGCGCCGCTTTTGTCATGCCGTAAGCCGCCAGGTTTTGGTGGGCCTGGTGCCCGGTTACTGACGACATGAACAAGATACGCCCGCCGGTTTGTTGCTGGATGATTTGCTGCGATACGCGCTGCGCCAGGAAAAAGCTTCCCTGTAAATTTAAATTCATCACACTTTGAAGCGATCCGGCAGGGTAGGTTAAAAAGTCACCGAAAAGCGTTATCCCGGCGTTGGCTATCGCAATAGTTACTTTGCCGAATTTCTGCACGGCAGTATCCACCATTTGCTGTATAAAACCGATATCGGCTGCATCACCTGCAAGGCAAACACATTGTCCCCCAGCGGCGGTGATCTGTCCGGCAGCTTTTTTTACAAGGGCTTCGTCGATATCGTTAATGAGCACGGCGGCGCCCTGCAGCGCCAATTGCCGCGCGATCTCGAAGCCGATACCCTGCCCGGCGCCGGTTACTATGGCAACTTGTCCGGAGAATTTGTTGGTCATGATTCTTCTTCTTCAATCAATGCGAATCTCGTAACACCCCGCTCCCAGACCCGCCTTTTAAAAAATCCATATCGGCCCCCTGGTGCGCCTGCTCCACGTGGTTTTGATAAAGCCAAACATACCCCCTGTTGCTTAGGTTTTCGGGTTGCTTTAGCTGTTTCTTTCTTTCGCTGATCTCCGCATTGGATAATTCTACCTGCAGCAATCCGGCGGCTACGTCGAGCTTAATAACATCACCGTTTTGCACGATGGCCAGCGTGCCACCAACAGCAGCTTCGGGCGAAACATGCAATACCACGGTACCGAAACCGGTACCGCTCATACGGCCATCAGAAATACGGACCATATCGGTTACGCCTTTATCCAATAGCTTTTTTGGTATCGACATGTTGCCTACCTCAGGCATGCCGGGATAACCTTTTGGCCCGACGTTTTTTAAAACCAACACGCAGTTTTCATCTACATCCAGATCGGGGTCGTCGATTTTGGCCTTATAATCTTCTATATTTTCGAATACCACCGCCCTGCCCGTATGCTGCATTAAAGCCTGGCTCGCTGCAGACGGTTTTAAAACGGCGCCATGCTCAGAGAGGTTGCCTTTCACCACCATGATACCGGCAATGGGGTTGAAAGGCTGATCGAGTGTAGCGATCATTTCGCGGTTAAAGCATTCGGCGTTTAGATAATTCTCCGCTATCGGCCGGCCCGAAACGGTAATGGCATCGGTATGCAATAATTCATGCAGCTCCTTCATCAGCGCGGGCAAGCCGCCTGCATAATAAAAGTCTTCCATAAAATATTTACCAGATGGCTGCAGGTTAGCCAGCAGGGGTATATTTTGTGTGTTGTTAAAATCATCCATTTCCAAATCGACGCCGATGCGAGCGGCAATCGCCAGCAAGTGGATCACAAAATTGGTGGATCCGCCGATGGCCGCGTTCACAGTTATGGCGTTTTCAAATGCCTGGCGGGTAAGGATATCTGATAGTTTTAAATCTTCTTTAACCATTTCGACAATGCGGCCGCCCGACAAGTGAGCCAAAACTTTTCGTCGGGAATCGGCGGCGGGGATGGCTGCATTTTCTGCCAGCGACAGGCCCAGCGACTCGACCATGCAGGCCATGGTGGAGGCCGTTCCCATTACGGCACAGTGGCCGCGGCTGCGTGTCATGCACGCCTCGGCGATAAACATATCTTCATCACTCATCGCCCCGGCGCGGTAGGCTTCAGAGAAGCGCCATACATCCGATGTGCTGATATCGTGACCACGGTATTTACCGGTAAGCATCGGTCCGCCCGAAACGACGATGGTCGGCAGGTTTACGCTGCAGGCGCCCATCACCAATGCAGGAGTTGTTTTGTCGCAGCCGCAAAGCAGCACCACACCATCCAACGGGTTGGCCCTGATCGATTCCTCTACGTCCATGCTTACCAGGTTGCGGTACAGCATGGCGGTCGGTTTGATAAGCGTTTCGCCGAGCGACATTACCGGAAACTCGACCGGGAAACCGCCGGCTTCGTAGATCCCATGCTTTACCGACTCGGCAAGTTCCCTAAAGTGCGCATTGCAGGGCGTCAGTTCCGACCAGGTATTGCAAATCCCAATTACCGGCTTTCCCTGGAACTCGTGCGCGGGTATACCCTGGTTTTTCATCCAGGCGCGGTATATGAACCCATCTTTTCCTTTCCGGCCAAACCATTGCCGGCTGCGCAGCTCTTTTTCCATTCTATTATATGCAACCAATATTATTGATTTTATTTAAATAATAACAATTTTATCTTGTTACCACGCTTTAACTATCCATTATAAGCTATCGGCTATCGACTTAATTGAGGCTTTCTCCACAAAATAATTCGCCAAACCAATTCGGCGCTGGAAAGTGCAACGATAGCAGAAACCGCCGCCCAAACAGCACGTTCGGTTGAAGATAGCGCGGCCGCGAGCGCGACAAAATAGACTGCGGCGGGTAATAATAGCATGACGTAAAGCCCCGGAACTTTCAGCGGGATTCTGAAGGGGCGGTTTTCCCCGGGTGCAACTTTCCGTAATTTAATTAATGAAATATATTCTAACGATAAGCCCGCGCCGTACACTGTAACATCGATGATCAACAGATCGGTGAAGGACCACAAGATCATCAGGCTTACCACTATCGAACAAATGATGATGGATACATAGGGTGTTTGAAACCGGGGGTGCAGCTTGTTTAGCCGTTGAGGCAGCAAGCCGTCATCGGCCATGACTTTTGGTACCCGCGAAACAGAAAGCAATACGGCAGCGTAGATGCCGAGGCTGCTTGCCATCCCCGCGAAAGCGATAAAGGCTCCCAGCCATTGTCCGCCGACTACCGTAGCTACCGCCGGAAAACCTCTCGCATTTAGTTGAGTAGCCGCAATTCCCGATTGTCCGGCGACCAGGATAACCAAAAAATAAAGTACGATGACCAGGGCAAAAGCAGTGAAAATAGAAACCAGGTAAGAGCGGATAGGTTTGTCCACTTCTTCGGCATACGTGGTGACATTATCCCATCCCAGGCAATTCCACATTACGGTATACAACGCCATACCAAACATTGGAAACGGGATACCTTTTAATGACGGCGGCGCTATAGCGATATGATTTGCATGATGGTAAAAGAATATAACGAACAATAGGATGAAAGGCGCCAATACGGCCATCCCCAGGATCACAGACGTTCGGCCTACCGGCACAATGCCGAGGATGTTCAATGCGGCCGAGGCCCATATGACACATAAGCATATCGGGATGCGGTATTCCATTAATGACGGAAAAAAGAACGAGGCATACAGCACAAATAATCCGGGATAAATAGCAAGATCCACGAAAGTGTAAAGCCATGTCCACCAGCCCTCAAAAAAACCCCAGCGAGTGCCAAGGGCATGTTTCACCCATTTATAATAACCGCCTTCGACAGGCATCATGCTGTTTAATTCGAGCACGGTGAAAATGGCCGGCACATCCCACATCAGTGGCGTTACCAGCAGCAAAAGCAGCGCGGCATGCTGGCCGGCATACATTAATAGCGGCTCCAGGCCGTAGGGGCCGCCCGATACCGTAAAAAAGATTACGGCGACGAGCTGCACCGGCCTGATCTTTTTTAATATTGATGCCATGGGCTATAAAAATATTGTTTATTGCTGCAGGTTGTGCACATCTTTACGATTGTTTTTGCAGATGGCCAGGAAATTATTGTAACTTTATTAAATCATTTGCTTCTAATATTAGATTTGTATTAAGAAGTATTAAATTAAAATTAACCGAGTATTAATTTTATCTCGCAGCGGATAAAATCAGAACCTAACTTGTACTTTTGTATTTTTTATAATTCGAAATACTCACCGGGATGAGGAAAAAGATATTGTTTATAACTGGTTCAATGAATCAGACCTCGCAAATGCACCAGATCTCGCAGCATCTCGAAGATTATGATTGCTGGTTTAGCCAGGTGTACCCCAATTCTACTTTCCTTGATGCGATATTAAAATATACGCCGTTTGTCAACGGAACACCAATGGCAAAACACCACCGGTCAAAAGCCGAAAACTATTTGAAAGATCATGGCTTAAAAATTGACTATAAGGGTTATAAAAACGTATACGACCTGGTGGTATATTGCAGCGATATGGTGATAGACGAGCGATTTAAACAAACCAAAACCGTTTGGGTGCAAGAGGGGATGGTGGATAAACGCACCCTGCTTACTGATACCGTTAAAGCATTAGGCATACCCCCTTATTTCACTGCCGATACTTCGCTAAACGGATGCACCAATATTTGCGATATTTACTGCGCGGCGTCCGAAGGATATAAAAACTATTTCGCCAAACATGGCACAGACGCAAGGAAGCTTATTGTAACCGGGATACCTAACTACGATAACGACCGCCAGTTTTTAAACAACGATTTCCCTCACCATAATTATGTTATGGTAGCCACCACCGATATGCGCGAAACTTACCGGATGGAAAACAGGGCCGCATTTATAAAAAAGGCTGTTGAAATCGCGGATGGGCGGCAATTGCTTTTTAAGCTGCATCCTAACGAAAAGATTAAACGCGCTGAAGCCGAGATCCGCAAATATGCCCCTCCAGGAACTTTGATATATCATAGCGGTAACACCAGTCAGATGATAGCCAACTGCTGCGAGCTGATCACGCAATACTCAACGGTGGTATACACCGGCATCGCCCTTGGCAAAAAGGTACATTCATATTTCGATATTGACGAGCTAAAGAAACTCGCGCCTATACAAAACGGCGGTATGTCTGCAAAAAATATCGCCCAGGTATGCGCTGCTTATATTGAATATACCGGCAAGAAAGAGGATTTCCTTACAGGGTTCAGGTTTCAGCCCGAGCCGGTTCACTATCCCGAAGTACAATATGCCTGAGCAAAAACGTTAAGGATATAATGGCAGAGAAAGTTGTGATCGTAGTGCAGGCCAGGATGTCGTCGAGCCGGTTACCCGGAAAGGTTATGCGGCCTATATTGGCTAAAAGTCTTTTATACCGGATGGTTGAGCGCCTCCGCATGATAAAACACCAGGCGGAAATCGTGGTCGCCACGTCACAGGAAAGTTCCGACGATATCATAGCCGATGAATCAGCGCATATCGGTGTCGCCTGCTATCGCGGCAGTCTCAATAACCTGCTCGACCGCCATTACCAGGTCGGCCTGCAAACCGGGGCAGCCATCGTACTCAAGATCCCTTCTGATTGCCCGCTGATCGATCCGCGGATTATTGATGAGGTGCTTAATTTTTATTATGCCGATCCGTCAGGCTACGACTATGTGAGCAACCTGCACCCTGCCACTTTCCCGGACGGCAACGATGTGGAAATAATGACCATGGACTGTCTTGAACGGACATGGAAAGAAGCGGCAAAGCAACTGGAGCTGGAGCATACAACGCCTTATATTTGGGAAAACCCGAAAAAATTCAGGATTGGAAACGTACTTTGGTCCACCGGCAAGGATTATTCGATGTCGCACAGGTTTACGATAGATTATGAAGCCGATTATCAATTTATCAAGCGAGTGTTTGAAGAATTGCACCCCAAAAAAGCTGATTTTTCGTGCGATGATATTCTAAACCTGCTGGAAGAAAAACCCGAAATTTATGCGATCAACGCAAAATACGCGGGTGTTAACTGGTATCGTAACCATCTTAACGAACTGAAAACAATTTCGCCCGAACAAACAAAAGTTACATTCGGCTAATACAAAAACATATTTACAACGCAATGCAAAGTGTTACAACACAACCCAAACAACTCGAAGCAACCGCTTTAAAAGTGAGGGAACATATCATCAAATTATCAACCGATGGGGGCTGTTTTGTCGGCGCTTCATTGTCCGCAACCGACCTGATCGTTTACCTGTATTCCGAGTTTCTGAACATCCATAAAGATAACCTAGACGACCCCGACCGCGATTACCTGTTCCTGTCAAAAGGTCACGACGTGCCCGCTTTATATGGAACTTTTGCAGAGTTAGGCTTATTGAACAAAGACCGGTTAAAAAACCACCTGTCTACAGAGGATCATATCTACTGGCACCCTAACACAAAAATTCCCGGCATTGAATTTCACTCGGGGTCGCTGGGGCATTTGCCGTCGGTGGCGCTGGGTGTGGCGATGGATATCAAAATAAAAGGCGGCGCCAACAAGGTGATCTGCATCATGGGCGATGGCGAACTGAACGAAGGTACTTGCTGGGAAGCGGTATTAGTCGCCAATGCCTATAAGCTGGACAATTTGATCTTTGTGGTTGACCGCAACCATTTCCAGGCGAATATGCCCACCGAAGATCTGATCCCCCTGGAGCCTTTACATGATAAATTCAGGGCTTTTGGCGCTGCGGTAAAACGCATAGACGGGCATAGCTTTGAGGCATTGCATGAAGCATTTTCGGCTTATCCTTTCCAAACCGGCAAGCTGAATGTGGTTATTGCCGACACCGTTCGCGGCAAGGGATTGCCCAGCATTGAACGCCGCGCCGACCGGTGGTTTTGCAACTTTAATGCGACCGAGGTAGAGGACCTTTTAAAAGAACTGCACGGTGAGGCCGTTACCCAATTAACATCCGAAACTTTAGTGGTGAGATAATATGTCATACGAAGAATTATTAACCCAGACAGCTTTATCCGACGAACGCATGATCGTGATGACGGCGGAAAACCGGGCGCTGGTACGGAATATCCCGGGCAAGCTGGGAAACCGTTTTATTGACACCGGGATCACCGAACAAACCATGATCGGCGCTGCAGCCGGGCTTGCCCTTCGCGGGCGCATTCCGGTCGCACACGCTTTGGCCTCATTTTTATCCATGCGGGCATTTGAATTTGTGCGTACCGATGTCGGTATCCCAAATTTGCCTGTTAAACTCAGCAGCTTTATACCGGGTTTTTTATCCGACGGCAACGGTCCTACCCACCAGGCCATTGAAGATATATCGCTGATGCGCGGCATCCCGAATATGACTGTTTTTGCCCCGGCAGATGAGCAGGACCTGGTTGAAATGCTGCCGCAAATTTGGGCATGCCCGAATCCGTCCTACGTGCGCATCAATACGCGCAAAACGGATCATGAGCATACGCCTTATCAATGGGGGAAGGCCGAGGTGATCTCAAAAGGCGAAGACGTTACTATTTTAACCTATGGCTTGCTGTTTGAGCAGGCGCTGATAGCCGTTGAGATATTAAAAAATGAAGGCCTGTCCGTTGGACTCATTAATATGCGAAACCTGAAACCGGTGGATGAACATGCGATTTTCGAGGCCACTCAAACCAGCGGTTTAACTATTACGTTGGAGGATCATTTCCTTACCGGGGGCTTATACAGTATTGTTGCCGAGGTCCTGTTAAAAAACCAGGTAACGGCAAAAGTGCTACCCTTGGCTTTAAATGAAAAATGGTTTAAGCCTGCGTTATTGCCCAAGGTATTGGAATATGAGGGCTTTACCGGCAAGCAGATTGCCGAAAAAATCCTGGGCTATAAAACAGGCTCCGTGCAACCCGAAATAACTATTCCTCAATTTTCCGAATAACAACATAATACAAGATATCATGCCAAATAGTATAAAATTCAATACCGATTACCCGGAAATAACCAAGTCGAACGAATTATATGAGCGTGCGCTAAAGGTGCAGAAGCCGATCACGCAAACCCTGGCGAAAGGTCCGGGTCAATATACCAACGGCGCTGCGCCTAAATACTTGCAGCGCGGCAAAGGCTCGCACGTATGGGATGTTGACGGAAACGAATATATTGATTTTAACGCGGCAATTGGCCCCATTTCGTTAGGGTACGCCTACCCGGCGGTTGATGAGGCTATAAAGAAACAACTGGAGGATGGCATCACCTTTTCACTGATGCACCCGCTGGAAGTGGAAGTGTCGGAGCTGATACAGGAAGTGATTCCCAACGCCGAGGCCGTAAAAATTGCGAAAACCGGCGCCGATGTTTGCTCGGCTGCTATTCGGGTTGCCCGCGCCTTCACCGGCAGGGAAAAAATATTTTGCTGCGGTTACCACGGCTGGCACGACTGGTACATTGGCATTACAAGCCGCAACGCCGGTATTCCCGAATCGATACAAAATATGACCTATACTTTCGAGTATAATAATATTGAAGCTATAAAAGCAGCGCTCGATGATACCGTAGCTGCACTGATCCTGGAGCCTTTTATTTTCGAGGCGCCAAAACCGGGCTTCCTGAAAGAACTTGCTGAGGCATGTAAAGCAAACGGCACGCTGCTGATTTTTGACGAAATGTGGACAGGCTTCCGCATAGCCATTGGCGGCGCACAGGAATATTTTAATGTTAAGCCTGACCTTGCTGTATACTCAAAAGCCTGTGCGAATGGTATGCCGATCGCCTTTTTAACGGGCCGTGCGGACGTGATGGACCTGTTCAACTCAAAAGTATTCAGCTATACCACCTTCGGCGGCGAGGCTTTATCACTGGCGGCTTGTAAAACAACTATTAAGGAACTGCGCGACAAAAATGTGCCAAAATACCTGGACGAAAAGGGCGCATTGTTAAAGGATGGTTACAACCAGATCGCTATTGAAAGCGGCATGGATGTGTACACCCGCTGCATCGGCTATAACTGCCGCTCGATGGTAACCTTTACTCCTGAAGCAGGAAATAGCCTGGAAGTTAAAGCCTTAATGCAGCAGGAAATGATAAAACGCGGCGTGCTATGGGCTGGCTTTCATAATATGTGCTATAGCCATAGTGATGAGGATATCGCGTATACGTTATCGGCTTACCGCGATGTTATGCCGGTCATGAAAGAAGCGATCCTTAGCGGCGACGTTAAAAAATATCTAAAAGGCGAACCGCTGGAAGCTGTGTTCCGCAAGGTGGACAATTATAACATTAAACCAAAAGCAGTATAACCGCGAGCCTCACCTAAATCCTCTCCAAAGGAGAGGACTTAAAAACAGGGTGCGAATAACGCATGACATAAATGGAACTGTTTTCGTTAAAAAATAAAACCGCCATTGTAACAGGCGCCCTGGGGCTGCTGGGCAGGAAACACTGCGAAGCGCTGGCCGAAGCCGGTGCAAACGTGGTAGTTGCTGATATCGACGGCAATGCGGCGGAACATTTCGCCGAAGGCCTTGGTGATAACCACACTGGACTCAAAGTGGATGTGACCAGCGAAAGTTCTTTGAAAACCGCCCGCGATAAAGTAATAGCCAGACACCGTACGATCGACATTCTGGTAAACAATGCCGCGATAAACGACATGTTTGAAAATCCGGGATTAGCGAAGGAGCTTTCGGCGTTTGAAAATTATCCGCTGGATGCCTTTAAAAAGTCGCTGGATGTAAATGTTACCGGTGTCTTTTTGGCATCGCAGGTTTTCGGAACCGTAATGGCGGAGCAGGGAAGCGGAAGCATTATCAATATTGCTTCAACCTATGGGATTGTTGGGCCTGATCAGTCTATTTACCGGAATGAATGCGGCGAGCAAACCTTTTACAAATCGGCGGTTTACCCGGTTACAAAGGGCGCAGTGGTTAATTTCACACGTTTTTTAGCCGCTTATTGGGGTAACAAAGGCGTACGCGTTAACACGCTTTCACCGGGCGGCGTGGAGAACGGGCAGAATGAATTTTTCATTCAAAATTATTCGGCTAAAACCGTGCTTGGCCGCATGGCGCAGCCCAATGATTACCAGGGGGCGCTGGTGTTTTTAGCAAGCGACGCATCGGCTTATATGACGGGCGCAAACCTTATTATCGACGGCGGATGGACCGCTATTTAATTGAAATTTCAAAAACAGGACATATGTTAACCGAAAAACTTTCACGCATCAAATTACTGCTTACAGATTGTGATGGCGTATTGACTGATGGGGGTGTTTATTACGGAAAAAACGGAGAAGAATTAAAAAAATTCTTTATCCGCGACGGCATGGCCGTTGAACGACTGCGCAATTTAGCCGGTGTTGAAACAGGGATCGTTACCGGTGAGCTTTCTCCCTCGGTAACAAAACGTGCCGAAAAGTTGAAGATCACCGAATTGCATTTGGGCGCTAAGGATAAACCCGCTATCGTAAAAGAAATATTGAGCCGGTTGAATTTACAGCCCGAAGAAGTTGCTTATATCGGCGATGACGTAAACGATATGGATGTGATGAAGTCCGTCGGTGTTTCCGTTTGTCCCGGCGACGCCATATCGTTCGTTAAAGAAATTTCAAGTGTGGTTTGCAAGGCGAAAGGCGGCAGGGGGTGTTTTAGGGAGATTGCGGAAATGATCATCGCGGCAAAGCAAGGGGAACAAGTGAACGCCCGAAATAATAGTACGATCACCTTAAATTCGGGCATCAAAATAGGTCCCGGTGAGCCGTGTTATGTTATCGCCGAGATTGGCATCAACCACAATGGCTCGCTGGAGATCGCCAAAAAGCTGATCGATGAAGCGGTGGCGGCCAAAGCAACTGCGGTGAAGTTTCAAAAAAGAACGCCCGAGATCTGCGTTCCCAAGGATCAATGGGAGATCATGCGCGATACGCCATGGGGGCGCATGTCGTACATCGATTATAAACGCAAAACCGAATTTGGGATCGTTGAATACGCGACCATCGATCAATATTGCAAAAAGCAGGGCATCGACTGGTTTGTATCCACCTGGGATGTGGAGGCTGTGGATTTCATGGAGCAGTTTGATACGCCGATGTATAAACTTGCTTCCGCATCACTTACGGATACACCGCTTATCAAAAAAATATTATTAACGGGTAAACCGTTGATGTTATCAACAGGAATGTCGACCAACAAGGAAATTGAGGATGCGGTGAACCTGGTGAGGTCGTTTGATAAAAACTACCCGCTCATGATAGCGCATTCAACGTCCGCTTATCCCTGCAAACCCGAAGAATTGAACCTGAAAATGGTTCAAACGCTCGCGAGTAAATACCCGGGCGTTCCGATCGGTTATTCGGGTCACGAAACTGGACTTGCCACCACGGTTGCGGCGGTAACTTTAGGTGCAACCTTTGTCGAACGTCATTTTACCCTCGACCGTGCCATGTGGGGTTCAGATCATGCGGCATCTGTTGAGCCGCAAGGCTTTCAGCGCCTGGTGCGCGACATCCGTGATGTGGAAACAGCTACCGGCGATGGAATTAAGCGGGTTTACGAGTCGGAGCTTGGCCCGATGAAGAGATTGCGTGTTAATATTAGTGAAGAGTATAAATTAAGTCCAAAGTCTTGAGTCTTTAGTCTTAAGTCTATGTAATGAGTTCATTTAGGGATTTAATTTCATATAAAAAGGCATTTGCCCTATCCATGGAGATTTTTTGGTTAACCAAAAATTTTCCAAAAGAAGAAACCTACAGTCTGATTGACCAAATCAGAAGGTCATCAAGATCGGTATTCGCTTGTATTGCGGAGGCTTATAAAAAACGAAAATATCCTAACCACTTTATAAGTAAACTTACGGATGCGGATATGGAAAATGGAGAAACACAATCCTGGTTGGATGCGTCGTTGGCTTGTGGTTATATAAATGAAGAGAAATACCGGGAATTAAATCAACAAAGTGAAGAGGTGTCACGTTTATTAACATACATGATAAACAACCCAGATAAATTTAAATAGATAACATCATAACGGAAGCCGAAGCCGACTAAAGACTTTCGACTTCAGACTAAGGACTACCATGACCACCCTCGAAATAACCACCATCATACTCATATGCTGGATAGCGTTCATCATCACGTGGGAACGTATTTCGCCATATCGCAAGGGATTGCCCTTTTTTCGGGAGGGTTTTTGGGTGGACCTGGTTTGGTACACGCTTATCCAGAGTTATTTTTTGAAGATCCTGATCTTCAACTACATTATTCCGTCTATACAGGGTTTCTTACACTGGCACGGCTTTGCTTTCTTTAAAACATGGACCATCGCCGAACAGGTATTATTCTTCCTGGTGACCCACGACCTTTATATTTACTTGTTTCACCGCTGGCAGCATTCCAGCAAGATATTATGGCGGACGCATGAGGCGCACCATTCGGGCAAGCAGGTTGATTTTATGGCAGGGGCGCGTTCGCATGCTGTTGAGATCATCATTAATCAAACGATCGAATTTGCCCCGATCGTTATTATGGGCGCGCATCCCGAAGTGATACCTATTAAAGCACTGCTCGACGCCGTGCAGGGCATGTTTATCCATGCCAATATCAATGTGAAGCTGGGCAAGTTCAAATACTTCTTTAATACACCCGAGCTGCACTTATGGCACCACGCTAACTATCGGGAAGTATTTCACGTTAATTTCTCCACCAAATTTTCTATATGGGATTACCTTTTCGGGACGGTATACGACCCCGGACATAAGCCGGGCGACAAGCCAGAAAACTGGGGGCTTTATTATGAGTATCCGAAGGATTACTTTTTACAGCACGCTTTTTCGGTGAAACGTTTCGATGAAAAAAAACTGCTAAAATATAAATGGTTTAACTTCTACTATCATCTACGGCCAAACTTCATTAACTGGGCGAAAAACCTGTTCAGCTCGAAAAAAACCACCGCTGTTGTAAACATGCAGCCAACCGCCATCAACGAAGCCATTATAACAACTGAAGCGGATGCTGATGAAAATTTAATATCTTGCAATCAATAATTTAATACATATCTATTGGCCTGGTTATTTTTAGTATTAGCTGCCACGTGCGAAACGGCGTGGACATTCTGCTTAAAATTCATGACGTTTAAGGATCTTAAAACATTAAGATTTGTAAATTTCTACAAATGGCATGGTGGATTGCCCGTATTGCTACCCTTTGCAGGTTATATTTTATTCGGGCTGGCCAATATTTATTTATTCTCGATGGCTATCAAACAAATCCCAACGGCTATGGCGTTTGCTGCATGGACGGCTACCACGCTGATATTTTTAAAAATCGCCGAAGTGGCATTTTTTCATCAGCGCATTTCCTTTACTGAAATATTCTTTATGCTGCTGATCATGATCGGCATAATGGGTCTGAAAATATTTGCTGTACAGCCTAAATAGCTTTGCCGTCACTATCTTGTTACCGCGGTTGTAAAAGCGACGGCAAAGCTTTAGTATTGTATACTTATATTGATTCTAAATATATCACGATGATAAAATACTTACTTTCCCTTATTGGCTGTCTTGTTGCAGTTGCAGCTGTTAGCCAAACAGCACCGCCTGCAGCGCCACCAAAAAACACCCAGCCCGTTTCGCGAAGCCGCATATTACAAGTGGATTCGGCTGTTGTTACCAGGCATACGGTCACAATTAAGGGGCAGCTAATTGCTTATACCGCTACCGCCGGGTGCATACCTGTATGGGATGACGAAGGCCACCCCTTAGCCGGCGTTTTTTACACTTACTACGAACGGGATGGTATCAGCGACAGGTCGTCGCGGCCATTGGTGATCTCGTTTAACGGTGGGCCTGGAACACCTTCGGTTTGGATGGAGATCGGTTATACCGGTCCGCGTGTGCTTAATGTTGACGATGAAGGCTACCCGGTACAACCTTATGGCATCGGCGAAAATAAAAATTCCATACTGGATGTTGCCGATATCGTTTATGTAGACCCGGTGAATACCGGCTATTCGCGGATAGTAAACAAGGAGACGCCTGGATCGAAATTCTACGGGGTAAATGAAGATATCAAATACCTGGCTGAATGGATAAACACCTTTGTTACCCGTAAAAACCGGTGGCCATCGCCTAAGTTCCTTATCGGCGAAAGCTATGGAACCACCCGGGTATCCGGCCTGGCGCTTGAATTACAAAATGCGCAGTGGATGTATTTGAATGGCGTTGTGCTCGTGTCGCCTACCGATCTGGGCATTGAGCGGAGCGGCCCGGTAAAGGAAGCATTGAAGCTTCCCTATTTTGCCGCTACAGCCTGGTATCATGGTGCACTATCGCCTGAGTTTCAGCAAAAAGAGCTGACGGCTTTTTTGCCCGAGGTGGAGAATTTTACCATCAATGAGTTGATCCCGGCCTTATCGCGCGGTGGTTTTATTGACGATGCGCAGCGTAACGCCATTGCGGCGAAAATGTCCCGCTATAGCGGCCTTTCGGAAAAAGTGATCTTGCAAAATAACCTGAATGTATCTTACGACTTGTTCTGGAAAGAATTACTACGGGATAAAGGCTTTACGATCGGCAGGCTTGATTCACGCTATAAAGGGATCGACCGGCAAGCCGGCGGCGATCAACCCGATTATAACGCGGAGCTAACCTCATGGCTTCATTCATTTACGCCGGCCATGAATATTTATTTGCGCAACGAGCTAAACTACAAGACCGACTTGAAATATAATATGTTCGGAAATGTCTTTCCGTGGGACGGCAAAAATGATCATACAGGCGAAAACTTACGACAGGCTATTGCCGAAAACCCGTACCTGCATCTGCTTATCCAATCGGGATATTATGATGGCGCATGCGATTATTTTAACGCAAAATACAGTTTATGGCAGCTGGATCCCAGCGGCAGGCTGAAAGACCGGCTGAAATGGGAAGGTTACAAAAGCGGGCATATGATGTACTTGCGTAAGGAAGACCTTTCTGTGGCAACTGAGAACCTGCGAAAGTTTATCAGGGAGTCTACGCCAAAACCTGGCCAGCCGGCGAAGTATTAAACAGTGAATTAAGGCGCATACATATTTTTGCCTATGTTTGCTTCGAATTGACCGGTGTTACCGGTCATAACAGATACTTATAAGCTTGTTGTCTGCCATGCTGAGGATTGACCAGATCAAAAAACCTATTGCGGCTGATATTGATGTTTTTGAAGGTAAGTTTAAAGCCTCCATGCAAAGCTCAGTGCCGCTGCTTGACCGCATTACCCATTATATTGTTAAGCGCAAGGGAAAGCAGATAAGGCCCATGTTTGTTTTTTTTTCGGCGAGTATTTGCGGAGGTATCAATGAATCTACGCATCGCGGTGCAGCATTGGTTGAGTTGCTGCATACGGCCACGCTGATCCATGATGATGTGGTAGACAACTCCTACCGGCGGCGCAGTTTTTTTTCGATCAACGCTTTATGGAAAAATAAAATCGCAGTGTTGGTGGGCGATTACCTGCTGTCGAAAGGCTTGCTGCTATCTATTAAACATGATGATTTCCGGTTTTTAAAAATTGTATCTGAAGCCATGCGGCAAATGATCGAAGGCGAATTGCTGCAAGTGGAGAAAGTGCGCAAGATGGATATCGAAGAGCCCATTTATTACGAAGTGATCCGGCAAAAAACAGCGTCGCTGATCGCTTCGTGTTGCGAATGCGGCGCAGCTTCAGCTGGCGCCGATGACGAAACGATTGAAAAAATGCGACTGTTTGGCGAAAAGATCGGCATCGCCTTCCAGATCAAAGACGACATGTTTGATTTTGGTACCGATGATGTCGGCAAACCGCTCGGGATAGATATCAAGGAAAAAAAAGTCACCCTGCCGCTCATTTATTCGCTCAACAATAGCAAGAGTTCCGTTAAGCGGGAGATGATCAACCTGGTAAAAAATCACAATGACGATTCGAAGAAGATCGAACGCATTATTGCATTTGTAAAAGAAACAGGCGGCCTGGAATATGCGGAAGTCCAGATGAAAAAATACCAGGATGAAGCATTTGAAATACTGAATACCTTTCCCGAGGGCGAAGCGCGCCGTGGATTGGAGCAACTGGTGCGTTTTACAACCGAACGTGATAAATAATGCCAAACGAAATCATCTTTATTTCAGGATTCATTGTTTTCATTGGATTAATGCTGGCCATAGACCTGGGCTTGTTCGGGAAATCGGGGAAGGCGGTAAGCATGAAGCGAGCCGGCATTATGAGCGCCGTATGGATAACCCTGGCGCTTTGTTTTTATGCGCTGATCTTTAAATTCGGGCATCTTCTGCACCACGTCGACAGTTTTTCGGCATTGCAACAGATCAACGACAGCAACTTTCATCATCTCACCCTCGACCCCAATAACTATGCGGCGAGCTTAGCACTCTACCGTAAAAATCTCGCGCTGGAATTTATTACCGGTTACGTGGTTGAATACGCGCTGTCGGTCGATAATATATTTGTGATGGTACTGATCTTTACTGCTTTCGCGGTGGATAAAAGGCATTATCATAAAGTGTTGTTTTGGGGGATCGTCGGCGCCGTGCTCATGCGTTTTGCTTTTATTTTCATGGGATCAGCCCTGATTGCCCAATTTCACTGGATATTATACCTTTTTGGCGCATTCCTTGTTTACACCGGCATTGTGATGTTTGTAAACCGCAATAAGGAGGAGAAGATCGATCCGGGCAATCATAAGGTTGTAAAGCTGGCCTCCAGGTATTTTTCGGTTCATCCCCGGTTTGAAGGCAATAAGTTTTTTGTTAAAATTAACCATAAAAAATTGATCACACCGCTTTTTTTGGTGCTGCTCATCATCGAGGTTACCGACCTGATTTTCGCCGTCGATTCCATACCTGCCATCTTTTCGATTACCAAAGACCCTTATATCGTATTCTTCTCAAACATTTTCGCAATACTCGGCCTCCGGTCAATGTTCTTTTTATTGGTGAACGTTATTGATAAATTTCATTACTTGAAGATCGGCCTTTCAGCATTGCTGGCATTCATCGGGTTAAAAATGCTGGCCGCAAACTATGCTGACGAACTTGGACTTACCACCGTTAACTCGCTTTTGATCATTTTGGCTATTTTGACAGTCAGTATCGGCGCATCGTTACTATTCCCAAAAACTCAAGCTTCCGGGGTTAGATAATTCGGTTACTCTCCCGATCTTTCAGAATCACAATAATCTCAAATCCCACATCTCAAATCTCATATCTTTCCTATCTTAGTGAAATGCATTACTTCGATCTCAGCTTATTCAAATTTACATTTTTCGACGTGCTGGACGTGGTGCTGGTGGCTTTCCTCATTTATCAGCTTTATAACCTGATCAGGGGTACCATCGCGGCTAATATTGTTATCGGCCTGGCTATAATTTTCGGTCTCTATTTCGTGGTAAAGGCGCTGCAAATGCGCCTTCTCACCGGCATTTTGGCTCAATTCGCCAATGTGGGCATCATCGCCATCATTATTGTTTTTCAGCAGGAGGTACGGCGGTTTTTATTGCTGGTAGGAAAAAATGCTTCGCTGCAGCGCAACAAAGCCTGGTGGCAATACTTTTTCGGCAAAGCGGAGGCCGAGAAAAATAATTACGCCCGCATTAAGCCAATATTGGATGCGTGCAAAAGCATGAAACAAACACGCACCGGCGCATTGATCGTATTCGCTAAATATTATGACGAGCAATTTTACCAAAACAGTTGCGAGATCATCGAAGCCAAAATTTCAAAACGCCTGCTCGAAAGCATATTCCAGAAAAACAGCCCGCTGCACGACGGTGCGGTTGTAATCTCGGAAAATATGATCAAATCAGCCAGCTGCATTTTGCCGCTCACCGAAAAAGTGGATCTTCCCTCGCAATTCGGATTGCGCCACCGGGCCGGAATCGGGGTGACCGAAACCAACGATGCGACGGCCATCATTATATCAGAAGAAACCGGTGAGATATCCTATGCAAAGCAGGGCCGGGTTAAAATGAATATCAGCTTCGCCGAGCTGGAGAAATTGTTGAACAAAGATTTTTAATTGCTATGGCGTTTTAAAAGTGGGCAATCGGGGAAAACCGTTCAGGTTGCCCGGTACTTCCTCGCTTCCAATCTTTTTAACCGGCATGGTATAATATCCGCCTGGTTTCTTAACCGGCATTTTTGAATTGCCTTGTAAAACTGCTATCGGCATATGGTCGGTGTTAGGCACGGCAGCGACGAGCAGCTTGTTTAAACCCATTTTATCCGAAGGTTTAAAGGGCTGGAACGGCGTGGGTTTTATCAAAAGCTTTTTTAATAAACTATCCGAAGGGTTAGCCGGTGTGAGTTGCTGCGCTTTTAACTGGTGAATGCCGCCCACCAGCAATAAACCCAGTAATACTTTTTTCATAGCCATTTATTTATACTAAGATAAACGATAATTAAATATACAAGTGTCAAATGTGATTAAAAAAACCTGGCCGACAGCGGCCGGGTTGTATGTTACACCTGAGGCAAAGTGTTGCGTTTTTACCGGTTATTCAGCCTCGTTAACTCCTTTCTGCAGCAGCGGCCGCTGCTGCAGAAAGGAGTTGTGCGAACTAAAACGGTGGCATGCAGGCATTTAATGTTAAAAATATTACCTTAGTAGCATCATATGCACATATTTTCGTCCCTCGATAACCTGGTCGATACGCTGGGAATATCATTTTTCCTGAGTGTCCGCTTTTTTTTACTTGCGGGTACCATCTTCCTGTTTTTTTATGTGTGGAAGAAAAAAAAGTACTGGCATCTGAAAATCCAGCAGCGCTTTCCCGGTAAGGAACACATCTTACGCGAAATAAAGTATTCGTTTTTCACCGTCGTTATATTCGGCATCGTGCTCGTACAGGTGATGTGGGCCAGCAAAAACCGATGGACCCTTGTGTACTATCCCATCGACAAATATGGCTATCCCTATTTTTTTCTCAGCGCCTTATTGATGGTCTTTTTACACGACGCCTACTTTTACTGGACGCACCGCCTGCTGCATTGGAAGCCCCTATATAAGTATGTTCATGTGGTGCATCATTTGTCGCTCAACCCTACACCGTTTTCGGCTTATGCATTTCACCCGGTTGAGGCCTTATTTGAGATCAGCATAGTGCCGCTGATTGTATTTACCATTCCATACCATGTATATGCGCTTTATTTTTTTACGGTATATACGCTGTTCATGAATGTTGCAGGTCACATGGGCTACGAGTTCTTTCCGAAGGGATTTGCCAGTCATAAATGGTTCAAGTGGCACAACACGGCAACAAACCATAACATGCATCATCGTTTTATAAAATGTAATTACGGGCTGTATTTTAATATCTGGGACAGAATAATGAAGACCAACCACCCGAGATATGAAGAAATTTACAATGAAGTTATTGAGCAGCGTAAGAAACCGGGGCCGGGCATAAAAGAAGCTATGCCGATGACGCCTGATGTACGTGTCGAAAGCCCGGAAAGGATTATTTCCGAAGATTTTGTAAATTAGCTATTGCGATTTGCTACCGCCATATCCAAACTGCTTGAAGAGTCACGTCGTTAACATTGGAATTGAACATTCAGTCTTCGCCGACAAGGCGGTTTATTAAAAGCAACGACGCCCCCTGTTGCGTCCGGGGAGTCGCTGCTTTTAACTGTTTCATATCTATTTGGCGTCGTTGACGGCTTTTACAGCGTCCTCGGCTGCTTTTACCGAAGCATCATCTTTCAGTTTTGTACGCTGCGTTTTTATATCAGTCAATAAGCCTGTGATGAATGGGCCTATGCCAAATTGTTTATATTTTACGCCCAGATCCTTCAGTTCGCTAATACCTTGTTGCGCATAAGCCGGATTATTGACGTGACCTACCATGGCGCCAAAGTTTCTGATGATATTAAATTTACCCTGCAGGCCCGACTCTTTAAACGCATTATATACAAATGGCCATTGTGCATCGCTCCCTCCGGTGGCGTATACGGTGATAATTGCCTGTGTCAACGCACCTTTATTGTCTTTTTCAAAGTTTTTGGCCAGCGTAACGGCTTGCGGCGCGTCCTGCAGCCCGATAGCGGTTAATGCCGCCCCTTGTACGGCATACGACTGACTATTTAGCGCCTGTTTGAACAAAGTCATATTGCCCGGCGCCTTTAGCTTTCCTAAAGCGGTAATAGCCGCCGCACGTACCAGGGTATTTTCGTCCGTTTGGGCTAATGAAGCCAGAACAGGCAGGGCTGCGTTATGGATATCATCGTTACTCATATTCAACGCGCGTATCGCTTTTATACGCAAGCCGTAATATTTATCCCGCAAAGCGGCGATCAGCACTTTTTGGCCATCCTTTTCTGTTTGTTTTGCAGCAGCCGCGTTTATCGCCTCGAAACGGTCGAGGTATAAGGGAGCACTGAAGTATTGGAACACAAATTCGTCGAGCGCTTTATTGTCGGTTTTCTGGGTCAATAAAACTTTATCGCCGTCTACGTTTACCAGGTCGGGTTTTGAGGCAGCATGGAAAGAAAGTGTATCCGCTTTATCATTCATCCAAACTTTATGACGCTCTTTTTTTCCGCCCGCATAAATATCTATCGCAAATGGCAATTTAAACGTTTGGCCATCCTGGGTTTGCTGCAAATAAACCGTTTCGGTTTTTGAAGCATCGTCCCATTTGTAACTGATGTTTAATACCGGGTGACCGGCGCCGTAATACCACTGGTTGAAAAACCAGTTCAGGTCCAACCCGCTGGCTTCCTCTTCGGCTAACCGCAGCTGCTGTGCTTCGCCATTCTTAAAGGCGTTGGTTTTCAGGTAAATGTTTAATCCCTTATAGAATGCATCCTTCCCTAAATAATTGCGAAGCATATTTAAGATGCGGCCGCCTTTTTGATAGGTAACCACGTCAAATACGTCTTCCTTATCATTATAGTGAAAGCGCACCAGATTTTTGGTTTTAGCATCGGGGCTGCCTAAATAATTTTGCATTGCTGTATAGCTGTGCGCGTCAGCTTCATCGTTTCCATATTTGTGCTCGGCCCACAGCATTTCGCTAAAATCGGCAAACGACTCGTTTACGGTCAGGTTGCTCCAGCTTTCGCAGGTAACCAAATCGCCAAACCACTGGTGAAACAGCTCGTGGGCAATAGTGCTCCGGCCGGCGTCATAATTCGCATCCAGCAATTCGCGCGGCGTTTCCTGCACATAGTCGCCGTGCAGAGTGGCCGTGGTATTTTCCATAGCACCGCTCACATAATCGCGCACCACTATCTGCGCATATTTATTCCATGCAAAATCGTAATTCAAAGTTTTTGAATAAAATTCGATCAGCTCGGGCGTCATGCCGAATATTTGTTTGGCATAAGGCGCATATTTTGGTTCCAAATAATAGTCAACCGGCTTATTGCGCCAGTGATCGTGGTATATCTTAAAATCGCCAACGGCCATCATAAACAGATACGGCGAGTGCGGCAGTTCCATCTTCCAGGTATCGGTGCGGGTGCCATCGCCGTTCACTTTTTGAGAAGCCAGGCGACCATTGGATAGCGTAACATATTTCGCGGGTACGGTCATGCTGATCTCCTCCGTTGTCTTTTGCTCAGGCTTGTCGATGGTTGGGAACCATGCCGATGAGCTTTCAGTTTCGCCCTGCGTCCATATTTGGATAGGCTTGTCCTTTTCGGTACCGTCGGGATTTATAAAATACAATCCCTTTGCATCATTTATAGCCGCACTGCCTTTAACCTTCAGTTCGTTCGGCTTCGATGTATAGTCGATGTAGACTGTATAGGTTTCGTTATTGTGGTAAACTTTATCCAGCCAGATAGCCACCGTTAGGCTGTCGTCATATCGAAATTTTAGCGGTACGGTTTTACCATTCTTTACAATGGATATATTTTTAAGATCCATCCCTTTGGCATCCAGCCGGAGGGTGTCAGTCGGGTAAAAGTGCGGTTTTAAGGTAACCCATTCCTTACCATACATATAGCGTTTTTTGTAATCAAAGCGCACGTCGAGTTTCGTATGGATCAGGTCATTGACCTTTGGCGGCGTCGCGCGATATATCTTCATGCGCGGGTCTTCTGGTTTTGCCGATTGTCCGTACGATGCCGGCATGGCCAGCCCAATAAGAGCTGCAAAAGTAAGTGCAGCGAGTGTGTTGAAGTTTCTCATAAAAGTTATTGCTTATAAATTTTGCCTTCTTTCATTACGAAGGTGACATTTTTCATGTTTTTAATATCCTGCAGCGGATCGCCGTCAATGGCAATAATATCCGCAAATTTGCCGATGGTAATGCTTCCTGTTTTGTCGGAGATACTTAGCAGATCGGCAGCACTGGTGGTGGCAGCCTTTATCGCTTCCATTGGCGGCATGCCGGCCTCAACCATGTACTGAAATTCGATATAATTTTTTCCATGAGCATACACACCTGCGTCCGTTCCAAACGCGATCTTTACGCCCGCCTTATAGGCTTTACCAAACGTCTGCTGTATGACACTGCCCACCTCAACTGCTTTGCGGGCAATCACGGGCGGAAAATATCCTTTGATCCTGGCTGAATCCGAAACCGACTTTCCGGCAATGATGGTAGGCACCAGGTAAGTTCCATACTTTTTGGCCAGTTCCATGTCTTCCTCGTTCATATAGGTGCCATGTTCTATGGAAGCCACTCCCGCCAAAATAGCCCGTTTTATTCCTTCGGCGCCGTGGGCATGGCAGGCTACTTTTAAACCATAATCGCGGGCAGTTTCAACCACCGCCTTGATCTCATCGATGGTGAATTCGGCGCCCGAGCTGTTTTCGCTAAGGTCGAGCACACCGCCCGTCGAGGCGATCTTAATCACGTCCGAGCCGCGTTTGATTTGCAGGCGCACCGCTTTTATCAGCTCGTCGCGCCCGTCGGCCACGCCATCGTCAGGTCCCATTTTATGATCGAAGGCATCGTCGCGAAAGCCAACGGAGTTATCCATATGACCGCCGCTTGCCGAGATCGCCCTACCCGCCGTAATGATGCGCGGCCCGTCGACCAAGCCCTTTTGCACTGCCTTTCTCAGGCTGATGTTCACACCCGAACCGCCAAGGTCGCGTACGGTGGTAAACCCGGCCATTAGCGTTTTCTTAGCGTTGACAGCGGCGTTGTAGGCAACATCGGCGTCGGTAAGCGTAAAGCCCTCCAGCAGCGTGTTTTTGTTGTGCTCGTTTTCCAGGTGAACATGGCAATCGATAAGCCCCGGCATTACCGTCCTGTTTTGCAGGGAGATCAACTTGTCGCCGGGTTCTCCATTCACAAATCCTTTTTGGATCCCGGTTATCCTGCTGCCTTCAACAATGATCGTAACATTTGATTGAGCAGTATTTGAAATACCATCGATAAACTTGCCGCACTGGATGTACGTTTTTTGGGCGACTACTATTTGGGCGATAAATACGGGAAGAATAAAGTAAAGCTTCTTTATCATGATAAGTGGTTAATAAGATCAGTTACGGGCAACTAATTTATAAAGTATTTACCGATAAAGCTATGACTGCAAAACAACGCGGTTTGTTACATAGCGCTGGCGCTTATACCGGATGACGAAAAATTCCAATTCGCGCGAAGATTAATACTAAATATTCAGGCAGGACATTACCTAACCGGTTCAATTAACCAGGAATAAAATAACAATATTTATTATAATTATTTTATCCAAATAAGAATATTAATTTCCTTTTTCCTTTCAAGCATTTTTTTATTCAAGAAGCTGATAATTAATTAAATAATTAATTATACATTTATTATATTGTTTTCATTTTGAACTATTTTTTAGTCAATATAAATCAATAACCTAACCTGTCACATATCATGATCAACCATCTTCTACGGCCTGTTATTTTTAAGCGCCTGTCTTTCCCGTTTGGCAGCCGGGACGTCGGTCAGGGCGTCGCCTGCTAAGCCTTTACAATTTTTGTTTACAAAGTCAGTTCAATCACAATATCTAAACCTAAACTCCAAATCACATGAAAAAAATTACCACCCTGTTAGCTGTATTGATAATATGTCTTATCATAGCTCTCGCTTACACCTGCACCAGCAACAAATCAAAAAATGATGAAGCAACATCTGCGATGATTCGGGACTCGAGCGGCGCCTTTTTGAACCACCGCGATTCGGTACCTTCCAAACAGCAATACGGCGATTCACTTTTTGTCCTCAGCCATAATTATCCCACAGCAGCTACCCCGCTTGTTAATCCCCCATGGCAGCAGGCATTGAACGGGAAGCCTATTTCGGATGCAAATGTTTGGGCCTATATGGATGCATTAAAACGTTATGTGGCTCCTCATTTATTGCCTTTTTTTGCAAACAATAAAGGATGGACCGCAGCAAAATACGGCTGGTTCAATGAACCGTGGATGGGTTCGCAACGAGAAGCTATCCTGGGCGCTTACCTGGGTAACGGCAATCCTGCCAACATGTTTAAGTCGTTAAAAGAAGATGAAGCCGGGTACGCGCTGGTTTTATATGACTCGACCGCGGCTTATACCGTAGGAAAGATATGGGGTAAAACCGGGCAAAAGGTTAATTTGCTGAACAATGCCGCACAATTTAAAGAAGGCAGTGTGATCGTTAAGTTTGCCTTTTCGAACGTCAATGACCCTGCCTGGCCCGTAATGCATGGTGCGCAAACCTTTAACATTTATGATACGATTGCCACAAAGGAAAACCCGAAACGGGGTTACCAGGTACGCAAGGTTAGCTTTTTCCAAATGGACATTATTGTGAAGGATAGTAAAACAGCGCCAAAAACCGGCTGGGTTTATTCCACATTTGTATATGATATGGATACCAAAGGCTCGGGCTGGGATAAAATGGTGCCTCTAGGCGCCATGTGGGGCAACGATCCGAATGTAAACAGTCCTCTGAGCCCTCCCTACCCTAAGTTGTACGAAACTATTATTAACCCCAAAGCCCCCGCATACAGCAGGGAAACGCTGGGCTGGGGTGGCCGGTTGAGCGGCCCTAACGACGGCGCCGTCGCCCAATTGGCCTACGACATAACTTCACATAAACCGTATAAAAACCTTGCATTATCTTCCTGCATGAGCTGTCATAGTCCGGCGCAGGATACCTTTAAATCTTTCCTGTTACCTGGCCCCTTCCCTACTTCAGACAGCTTGTATGTTTATACGCCGGGCAGCGCCAATTGGAACTTGTGGTTTATGGACCGTTACGGCGATGTTCCTTTTGATAAGGGGCAGGTAGCCATGGATTACGACATGGTGATGGCATTTAAATCGATACCTGCCTTTGAGGCTGCACAACCAACGGGGCTAAACTCTTTACTTAAAAAGAACTTAGACGCAACCAGGAAATTCAGGCTGCATAAAACCCGAAGCTTGTTCTGGCACTAAAAGGGCAATAAAATAATAAACAGCGCCGTCACCGCTGGTGATGGCGCTGTTTATTCGTACGGGTTTCTTGCGAACGGCCAGCTTAAAAGCCTGGTAAAAATTGGTAATTTTAAATATTAAACCAATAATCATGAAGGCAACGCAAACCATGAACGCGCACAAGGAAATACCGGGTAATCCTTCAACCGCAAAATCAAGCCAACTCAAATTAAACGACCGCAGCAACGGAAAGCCGCTGCGTGTACTCAGCGATGCTGACTGGAACTTCTGGATATCCAATGGCTACGTGATCATTAAAAACGCCGTGCCGAAGGACCAGGTAAAAAAGCTGGCCGATTACCTGTGGGCTTACGAGGACAAGGACCCGCTGGATATGGATAGCTGGTACAAAAAGCCCAATGCCGAAATGGAAATGAAGGAGCTGAACAATACCGGCATGGTCGAAATTTACAACCACCAGTATTTATGGGACAACCGCCAATATCCGAAAGTTCACCAGGCGTTTGCAGATGTGTGGGGTACCGAAAAACTATGGGTAACCATCGACAGGGCAAACCTTAATTTTCCGTTGCGGCCCGGCTTTGAGTATAAAGGTTTTATCCATTGGGATTACGATCCTGAAACTAAGCCGCAAAACGTGCAGGGCGTACTGGCGCTTGCCGACCAAACCGACGAGAACATGGGCGGTTTTCAATGTATACCTGAGCTTTACAGAACCTATGATACCTGGAAGCTCACCCAGCCTGGCGACCGGGATCACTACAAGCCCGATACGACCGGTTTTGATTTGATTAAGGTAAAAATGGAGGCGGGAGACCTCCTGATATTTAACAGCCTTTTGCCTCACGGGATACGGCCAAATATAAGCGGAAACAAAGTGAGAATAGCTCAATATATCGCCATGATGCCCGCGCAGGAAGATAACGAGGAACTTAGGCAATGGCGGATCAATAGCTGGCAAAGCCGCGACGCTATGCAGGGTTATGCCTTTCCAGGCGATCCGCTGGAACGGGAAAAGAAAAACCCGGTAGCCAAACTTTCGCCCCTCGGCGAAAAATTACTCGGACTTAAAAAATGGTAATAGCAGTTTGTTTGCCGGCTTATTTTCGATGGTGCCTCTTATACATATGGATGGCATGAGTTTCATTTTCTTTGGCCGCCAACAGATAAACGAGCGAAGCGGTGCCATCCATCGTAGGCTCGTTGGTGCTATAATCACCCACATCATCATGATAAACTGCCAAATCTGATTGAAAGTCTGCATACCTGTCGGTTTCGTGCAGTTCTATACCCCGAAGATTGCGGAATATGCTGGTATATACAGGCCCGTCAACCAACGCGCCGTCCAACGGAAAGTTATTAAGATAGGATAAGGAAGAATGAGGATGACGTGGCGTATCTCCCGTCCGGGGCATTCCATAAACCATGCATTTGCCCCAGGGATTGCAACCAAATAGCCAATCGAAACAAGCCTGTTCAAGTTGGTCATACGTATGATTGCCGCTCAGTTTGCGATACAAGTAACATTGAATGGCAAATGAAACTGTCAGGTTGTTTGAGCACCATATAAATGGTATGCCCCTATAGAATGCATTCTTTCGGGCTTTAAGCCAAATTCTTTGTATTCCTTGCCTGTAATAACAGGCCAAAATTGCCCGGTTTTGCCGGCCAGCCCGCGTCGCCAGTTCATAATGCCCAAAATTATGAAACGGGTACCACTGGTAATGCCGGGCCGTATCAGCGCCCATCCAGGGAGTTACTTTTTCCTTTTGGCTAAGTTCAAGCGCTTGTCTTAAGTAATAGCGGTTGCCGGTTAGCTCATAAAGGGCCGCTGCACCGAGCTCCATATCATCGGTCCAGTTATCTTCCTCGTAAAAATAAGGCGCTTTATTGGGCGCTGTTTGCGCAACACCGGGTTTTGACAATCCAAATTTATAGGCGGCAATTGACTTTCCGCGCAGCAAACTGGAAAGTTGAGGGTCATTTTTACGATAAATGTATGATCCAAGCGCGAAGGCACTGGCAAACTTGCCCGCAGTTGATGCGGCGCCTGTGGAGCGGTTTTTATATAATCCAAGTCCCTGCGGCTCACCAGTAATAAAATATACAGGCCGGCCGTTTCCTTTCCCATATCCATAATCAACAGAATCTTTGTTGGGCAGTCTCATGCCCGCATGATCGCGGTCATCGGCGAGCTGGTTGAACATCCAGTCGGGTCGTGGATTCATTTTCAGGAGCCATGTCAATCCCCAACGGCCTTCATCGACAACATCAGGCACCCTGTTTGATCCATCAAGGCCATTGGCCTGGTAATTATCGCCGAAAACATGCGGGAAATCGCGATAGGCAGCCAGCAAATGATAAGTTGCATTGGCCGAAGTTGCTGTGTATTGCAAGTAATCGGTCGCATCGTGCCATCCACCTGAAACATCAATGTGGGTCAACTCAGGGACCGGGCCGTATATAATATACCCATCCTTAGTATGACACGAATCTTTTAAAAATGGGTTAAAGCCGCTTCGCTGCTGCCGCATATAACGCAGGCAAAAATCGGCTTTGCCATTGTAAACCGTGTCAGCGATTTTAAATAGCGGGGATTCAAATTCTCCTGCTTTAACACGGTAGCTTCCGGGCACGCGGTAAGCCGAAAAATTCAAACGATAGCAGTTAATGAACGGCCCATACTTGCCCAGGTTAATGCCGATACTTCTTCTAAAAACAACTCTGCCTTTCGCGTCGATCAGTTCAAAATCGTTAAAACCGATCTGTTGTTTTGAAGCAAGCACCGCTACCTTTGCCCCCCGCGGCGTATATCCCAACTGATTTACCCGTATCCAGGCTGTTTCGCCGGTTGCCGCCCTAAGCTGCGTGCAGAGCAGCAGCAACGCGATGATCGGGGCGATAACTTTCATTTTTGGCCGCAGTTTTTAAACATTGCTGTGAATAGCAATTATGAATATTTAAACACCTTGCCATTCGCCATCACCTCTTGTGTTTTTTCGTCAAAAGTTGCTTTGGCGCCGGTATGTATGGCGGCGTTGGTCATGATGTTGGCTACGGAATGATTATAACCTACCTCAACCGGCGCATGCGGCTGCTTTCGGCTACGCACACATTCCATCCAGTTTCGTACGTGGTTTGAGGTAAGCGCATCGCCGCCGGTATTGGCCGATGCTACCACCGGTTCTTTATTGGGCAGATCAACTTCGGGCAGCAGATTAGCTTTCATACCCATGGCGCGGGCCATTTTTTCAGTAAGTCCGCCGGTAGGCGAAACCTTATTGGTGATCAGGTTCAGTTCCCCGCCGTTGGAATAATATATTTCGGCCGGATGCTCATCTCCATTATCCATACGCGAGGCAAATGTTACCTGGAAGCCGGTAGCCGGATCGTTTGCCGGTCCATAGTCAAAAACGGCAGTGAGCGTATCCCAGTTTTTGCGGCCGTCTTTCCACATATAAATTCCGCCATTTGCAACTACACTTCGTGGATGGCTTAAACCGCTAAACCAATGCACCGTGTCTATCTGGTGACTCATCCATTGTCCCGGCAAGCCTGATGAATAAGGCCAGAATAGCCTGAATTCAAGATATTTCCTGGCATCAAATGCTTCGTACGGCCGGTTCATGATCCAGCGTTTCCAGTCTGTATCTCCTTCTTTCAACAGCGGCACCAACTCGGGCCTACGCCACCTGCCGGGCTGGTTAACGTTCCAGGTCAGTTCAACCATCTTTATCGGGCCAAATTTACCCGACCGGATAAAATCTGCGGCAGCATGGTAATTCACCCCGCTGCGACGCTGCGATCCTATTTGAACTATCCTGTCGGTCGCCTTTATAGCTTTTAGCGCATTCCGGTTATCCTCCATCGTTTCGGCAAATGGCTTTTCGCAATAGGCATCGCAACCGGCCCTTACGGCTTCCACCGCATGGTTTGCGTGCTGAAAATCGGCGGTGCTTATAAATACGGCGTCAACCAGTTTTTTGCCATACATCTCTTCGTTGTTCCGGCAGGCTATAATATCATGTCCCATTTTTGCCTTCCAGATGGCGGCGCCCTCTTCCCTGCGGCGGTTCCAGATATCCGAAACCGCAACCACGTCGAAGTTCAGCTCCTTGTAATGGTTCATAAAACTGGGCAGGTGTGATGACCGGTGCCGGTCGGAAAAACCAACTACACCAACCCGTACACGGTCGTTAGCACCTATTATTCGTTTATAACTTTGCGCGCTCCAGGCGGTTTTAGTCAGCGCGAGCCCTGCGCCTGCGATAGCGGCCTGCTTAATAAATGTTCGGCGGGAATCTTTCATACGATTGTTAATTTATGGCCTAAGCGTAACCTGTCGATACGGCGGCAACATAGCCAGGCACTGGTTTAATTGGATTGGCAATATAATCACTAAAATAATGCTAAGCCGAAAATTATTTCATTAACGACGGCGCCTGTTTACCTTCCTTTAGCAAAAGCCGCTGCAATACCGTCCAGTTCTTTTTTTGAAAGCGTAGTGTGGCCATCCTGGATAATAATACGGTACCGAAAAGTAACCGACTGTCCTTTTTGTAAGGTCAGGTTTTTGGCCGATCTTCCGTTGGTAAAAACTTTTTCGCCAAGCGGATTAGCGGCAAACAGTCCATACCCCCGGGCATGCCAAAAAGTGGGGTAGTTTGGATTTCCGGGGTGATCAATTATAGCGATACTAACCGAATCGCGGCCCATTTTGCCATACACCTTGCACCAAACTCCGCGTGTGCTCCATGCCGCATCACCGGTTTTGCCTTCGCTGGTTAAATAATTGCCATTACTGATCTTATCCTCTCCGGCCTTGACTACGGTAACGTTTCCCTTGTCGTCGGTAAACTTCTGATCCGTTGTAGCGGGCATCTGCAATTCTCGTGCAAGCCGCAAACCAAGCATCCCATCTTTTGCATCGTTAAAAACTACGGTCGTATCGGCGGTAAGCGTAGTAACGCGGTCAATGGTGCGCTGGCTTCGGGTACCCGAAAAATAAAAGGTCGTGTTTTCTTCCAGCAGTGCTGCATTCGCCTGGTTTACCCAGTTGGCATGATAACTTAATACGCCTGTTTTGCCGCTTTTGATTTCGGTGATGCGGTCTGTTTTTATCCAGCCATACAAGTGTTTCTTTTCCGCCGGTATCGCGTATGAGTTATTCCAAAAATCCAGGCCGTTCACGTTTTCAAAGTTAAACCATGCTCCCAGGTGGTGCGGATGATCGGTTGGTTCGCCTGGCCTGGGGTTTAAAGGGAACCCCCTGGTGACCACAGTTCCGTTTGCCGCATATAAAGGGTATAAAACAGGTTTTTCGATATTGGATCCATACAGTAAGCTGGTAAACGGCTGCCCTCCTATCGATATGTCGATTTTTGCGTTGCCGGTTTTGCTGATCGTTACGGTTTCATTGGGTTGGGCACCGACCCGGAACGCATACAAAGCGAGACAGAGGATAACGATGGAAAGCAGGTTTGATCTCATATTAAATTGGCTAACAAAAATAATCGATTGAAAGATATCCGCCAATTTTTATGGAACTGAGGATATCATTCACGCAAAGGGTACCCAAAGAGGTACCTTGATGATATCATTGATCCGTATTAAGTTTAGGTAAAATTGGCAACAGCATTAACTAAAATATAAAGATATGAAAAAGAGCTATTCACAATTGCTATCGCGGACTGTTATGTTAATTGCCGCCTTGGTTTCGGCATTTGTGGCAAAAGCCGCTGGCGAAAACTACAAGGACTGGGACTACACGCCAAACTCCGTTTTTGGGCTGATAAAACTGGAAAACACCGCCAACAGGTCGTTCTATAAAATTACCCGGATAAACGCCCTGTCAACTAAGGTACAGGAATATAATGCCGCCGGCATTGTAACCGGAACAACAGTGGTGCGGTTTTTTAACGGCAACCTGAAATTGATCACTGAAACCGACCAATGGGGAGAAACTTATCAAACAACGAAGTTCACATTCCTCGGTAATGGAATATTCAACGTCACAGAAACAAATACGGGTAAAAACAGCCTTTTGCCGTGTAAATCCGTAAAATACATTTATAAAAATAACTTACTCGCCGAAAAAAGGTACTTGTCTTATTCGGGTAAGCTATGCAATAATTCCTACGGTTTCGCTATAGTGAAGTACAAACGCTACACGGATAAAAACCGGTTTTCGCTGATCATGGAACAATCGTTCTATGGGCCCGACGGCAGTCCTGTAATGGCCGGAAGCTATGACTCTCATAAGTTGGTTTACCAGCGCGATGAACGGGGAAACGATATAACCGTAGCTTATTTCGGTATCAACGACGAGCCGCTTACTAACCGTTATGGCGGATTCAAGTATCGGTATGGATATGACCAGGACGATAACTATATTACTTATGAAAACATTGGCCTGGACGAAGAGGTAACGGCAAACGCTTACGGCGTGGCCAAATATGAATATACCTATAAAAACGGCTTCCTGGCCACCGAAACCAGGTATAATGACAAAGGCAAAATAAGCCGGGCATCGGCCGCGGGCGACGGCGTGGCAATGATCAGGAACGATCACGACCAAAATGGAAATCTTGTACAAATATCGTACTATGATGAAAACCTGCAGCCGGTAAATAATCATTCAGGATATCAACGCATCAGTTATAAGTTTTCGCCCTTGAATATGCTGACCGGTATTGAATATTTTGATAAAGACCAGCAACCCACATCAGACGTCTATGGCATACACCGGTATAGCTATGAGCGCGACGATAAAGACAGGATTACCCAGGTAGCATACTATGATAAGGCAAATAACCCGGTAAAAAATAACACAGATGAGGTGTATATGCTAAAATATAAATATGATGAACTGGGCAGAAAATCCTCCGAATCTTATTGGAAGGATGCCGTAACAAAAATGGCCCGCTGGAATGGCTATCATGAATATATAATAAGATATAACCAGGACGGCCAGGAAGTTGAGGTACTGTATTTTGACGAAAACGGTAACCTCGGAAAAACAAACGACGGCTATTCGCGGCGGCTGATCACTTATTACCCGAATGCCGACATCTCAGAAATTAGCTTTTTTGACGGTAAGACGCCCATTGTTACAAGCGGCGCGCTGGTGTCAAATTACCATGCGATAAAGTATTCTTACGATAGTAACAACCGGAGGGCAAGCGTGGAGTATTTTGATGGTTCGGGAAAACCGGCAAACGCGAGCATTGCATTTACCGATAAGTTTAGCTGCCATAAAATAGAATTTATATACCAGGGAAACAGAATAATCCAGGAAAACTGTTACCTGGCCAACAGCGACACCCCGGTAAAAATAATCGACTGCTTAAAAAACAATTATATAAGTACCATGGGAATAAGTTACGGCTATAAAAATCAATAATAAGCGGCCGCATTTATTGCCAAAAAGTTGGTTTTTTGTTCGATCCTCGCAAGGTACAGTCCACACATGGCCGCGATGCGGCCGTATATCCTACCGGCGGGCCGCCTGGCCTGCCGATTGCGTCCACCGGGATTAAAGGATTAGGGTAGGACCCTTTATTATAGTTTATATAATAATCAACCTGGTTAGTCGCGCCAAAAATATAATAACAACACGGAGTCCCTGGAAAAGCGAGCTGGCAATTGGTATAAAAAGGGGTAATTATCCATGCAGGTAACTGGCGGTTGCTAATGAATATGCGAAGTTTGGATGTGCCGCCCACACTGATATACCCGATAACAGGCTCCGCCGGATTGGTAACCGAATGTATATTTCCATTGATCTGTGAGGGGAGGGCATCAAAAACACTTCCCAGCTGTTCTGTGTTTTTCTTCAGGTTTACATAAAAGTTATAGGCGTCTGTGGTTAACGCATATTGCCTTACCTGGATACTGTATTCATCGCCAAGTTTTTCCGAAGAAGAAATAACCGAGGTGATGGGCTGGGCCGCGATCACATTATTTGCGAGTTTAGCGGATGAGCCCAGCACGATGGTATTTGACGTATCGCTTTGCCAGCATTGACTGATGTTATCATTGATCCAGTCGCGTCCTAAAACGGTATCGCCATTCGATTTAAAATAGGACGTGAAATTTGAATGAAATATCCAGGTTTCCTGGTAATCCCAGCGGTAATAATGCACCTTGTTAGTCGGATCGTGCGTATTCACATAAATGTTTAAGCCCGGGTCCGAAACTGTGCCTTTTGTATCGAAGCTAATGCTGTCAATTGGCGGCGAGTTTAACACCTCAATATAGTCCGATACATATTGCTCATTTTTAGCTGTTTTGACGCTCAGCCGGTATTTGTGCGAATTGTCGAGGTTTAACCCGCCGCAGGCATACCTGCCGTTGCCCAGTGCAGTTAAAGGATAGGAAGCATTTTGATCCCCCTGAACCGTGACAACAGCATTCAGTTCCGGCTTTGTCGCGATCTTATCCGCCAGTTTAACCGTCCGGCTGATCTTAATGAACGTTGAATCGGGGCCGCTGTTGATCACACCCTCTATAACCAGGTAACTGCCCGTGTTGCTTGTTACCGGCAGGTAATACGGCTTTTTGCAGCCGGCAGTCGCAATTATTAATACTAACAGGCAGATCGCTTTTCTCATAATTTACGCCGTTTGAATAGGCTTCAATCGGCTGACATAGGTTTCGGATATAAATATAAGGGATAGCGAGGGCATTTAAAGAATGCCAAAAATATATATCAGCCCAGTATGGATCTATTTAACTAAAAAGCCTTCAGACTTACGACTAAAGGCTTTGGATTTGAAAAGTGGTCCCGACGAGAATCGAACTCATATCTAAAGTTTAGGAAACTTCTATTCTATCCGTTGAACTACGGGACCTTCCAAGTCAGAATTAAAAATTCGAATATTGAATTTGCTGCGAAGGTAAAAAATTATACTGAGTTCTTCAATATTTACAATCACACCATCAGTATCCCGCATGTGCTGGACATATCCGCTTACTTTAAAGTATAAAACAGATCGCCTCTTGAACCCTGCATTTCCTGAAGTTTAACGGGCGATACCAGCACCTTCATGGATTTTGACACATAAAAATCATCCAGGAACACGAGCGTTTTGGGCGACTGTCCCTCGTTTATATACAACGTAAGATAACTCTTGAATTTAAGCGGCGAATCATTTTGACTGAAATCCGCCGTTTTTACCCGCAGCGTACCGCCATCGGTAGTTGACGAATAGGAGAATCTTTGCGCGCCCCCTTCCGGTTGCCAGGCATAATTATTTGCGTTGTCCACAAGGTTAACGGCTGTATTGTTTATGGCCGAATGCGGCGGAATAAAACTTACATTTTTTGGCAATTCGGCTACAGCGTTTATACTACCGGAAGCCGATGTTTCATTCCACAGCCCAGTGTGCGTACGGTAGCTTTCGGCGTTGATGTTCCCTTCAATTGCAAGTCGTCTGCCGGCATAGCTTTCGGCCATATCATTAACGATTGCCGCCGACCGCTGCCAGTCAATGTACATCGGCTTGTCGAGTTTGTTGAATATCTGGATGGTAACCGGAGCGTTAAAGCCCGAAAAAGAATAAGTGACCTTTAACGAATCATTTTCCCGTACAAATTTGCCGGTGGCTTCATTCTTCGTTAGGTTGGTGCTGTTAACGGTGCTAATGTGATAAGCGGTACATGAAGCAAGTGAGAATAACGCGATAACTGCAACCAGGTTTAGTTTTCTCATGGTAAAGTTGGTTTATGATTTACCGGGTTAGACTCGCAACAACGGCAAAGGATTAACTGACATAACAATGTTACCGAATAACCGAACCGTTATGAAAATCGTCGGCAGCGGCTACAAAGGTTAATTTGCCGGTTGCGTCTTCGGCCATCAGGATCATGCCCTGCGACAGGATGCCTTTAATTTCGCGGGGCTCCAGGTTTACCAAAATACTTACCTTTTGGCCGATGATATTTTCAGGCTCATAATATTCAGCAATGCCCGATACAACGGTACGCTGATCGAGTCCGGTATCGATGGTCAGCTTAAGCAGTTTTTTGGTTTTAGCCACCTTTTCGGCAGCGAGAATGATTCCGGTGCGAATGTCCATGGCCGCAAAGGTTTCATAATTGATATTTTCCTTTGCGGGCACCAATTGCAGCTGTTTTTCGGCTGCGGCGTCATCTTTTTTATCCTGCAATTTTTGTATCTGCATGTCGATTACGTCGTCTTCAACTTTTTCGAATAATAAACCAGCAGGATTCAACTTATGCCCATTCGCAAACGAAATTTCCTGGTCAAAACCAATTTCGTTTCCCGGCCAGTTAAGCATACTAATTATTTTTTTTGCGGTCGCCGGCAAAAACGGCTGCAGGCATCCGGTCAAATGGCCGATCAATACCAGACAGTTATGCAGCGTTTGTTTTGCCGCATCCGGATTGGTTTTAATAGTTTTCCATGGCTCGTTTTCCGTAAGATAACGGTTGCCTAACCGCGCTATATCCATCACGTTTTGCAGTGCCTGCCTGAATTTAAAAGCCTCGACGTTAGCCTCAAGCTCATCATAAAAACGGCCAAGCTCGCTATTTAGATTTTCATCGTTAAGTTCGATTTTCTCCTGTGTGCTTTCTACAACACCGTCGTAAAATTTATGCATCAGAATCATTACCCGGTTCACGTAGTTGCCCAAAATAGCCACCAGCTCGTTATTCACGCGCGCCTGGTAGTCCTTCCAGGTAAATTCGCTATCGCTGGTCTCGGGCAATATCGAGGTTAACACATAACGCAGCTCATCCTGCTTGCCCGGAAATTCTTCCAAATACTCGTGCAGCCAAACGGCATGGTTTCGCGAGGTGGAAAGCTTGCCGCCCTCCAGGTTCAAAAACTCGTTTGCCGGCACGTTCTGCGGTAAAATATATTCGCCGTGGGCGTGCAAAATGGAAGGGAAAATAATACAATGAAATACGATATTGTCCTTACCCACAAAATGCAGCAGGCACGAATTATCGGCTTCGTCTTGCTGTCTTTTCCAATACGGTTTCCAGTCCTTGCCGGTATCGATGGCCCATTGCTTGGTTGCCGAAATATACCCTATGGGAGCATCCATCCACACGTACAACTTTTTTCCTTTGGCCTCTTCTAAAGGCACGTCGATGCCCCAGTCCAGGTCGCGGGTCATGGAGCGTGGCTGCAACCCGGCCTTAAGCCATGATTTACATTGCCCGAATACATTCACCTTCCATTCTCCTTCCTTGCTGTCGATCCATTTCTCAAGCCAGGGCTGGTATTTGTCCAATGGCAAATACCAGTGTTTGGTTTCCTTCAATACCGGCGGCTTGCCGCTTAACGTTGAAACAGGATTGATCAGGTCGGTTGGATTTAATGACGTGCCGCAATTTTCGCACTGGTCGCCATAGGCATTCTCGAAATGACAGTTGGGGCAGGTACCGATAATATAACGGTCAGCTAAGAACTGCTGATAGTCTTCGTCATAATATTGCTCTGAAAACTTCTCGATAAATTCATCTTTCTCATACAGGTTTAAAAAAAACTCTTGCGATAGGTCGTGATGTATGGATGAAGACGTGCGGTGATAGATGTCGAAAGCAATTCCAAAGTCCTCAAAGCTTTTTTTTATCTGGCTGTGATATTTATCGATGACCGCTTTGGGTGTGGTGTTTTCTTTTTTCGCTTTTATCGTAATGGCCGCACCGTGCTCGTCTGATCCGCAAACATAAACGACATCCTTTTTTTTCAGCCGCAGGTAACGAACAAAAATGTCAGCCGGCAAATAAGCGCCGGCCAGGTGACCAATATGCAGCGGGCCGTTAGCATAAGGCAGCGCCGAAGTAACTGTAAAGCGTTTAAATTGACCAAGGTTCGACATTAGTTTTATCCGTTTTTGCAAAGATACTTTTTTAGCTGCTAAGTTTCGTGGCTGCGGCAATCTGGCAATCCGCATGCTATTCGTCAATTCCGAAACTTTTGCCTGCTATTTTGGTTTACACTTTATTAACTTATACAAAGCAGCATGGATTTAATTTACCAAATATTTGGGCACGGCAAAGATTTAACTGCGCTGCAGATGAGTAGCCGCGGCGTGCTCATCGTGCTGATTTCGCTCGTTCTTGTAAGGCTCGCGGGCAGGCGGTCGTTCGGCCTGCACACCCCGCTCGATAATATAATAACTATTTCACTGGGCGCCGTGCTCAGCCGGGCCGTGGTTGGTGCATCGCCATTTATTCCTGTTATCGTATGCTGTTTTGTTATTGTACTGCTGCATCGGCTGCTGGGCCTGGTAGTATCGCGCAGCAAGCGCATTGCCAGCATCATCGAAGGCGACAAAATACTGCTGTTCAGCAACGGCCGCCTCAACCACGATAACATGCGACGGGCCCTTGTATGCGAGGAAGATATGATGGAAGGCGTCAGAAAATCAGCCCTTACCGACGATATGGAAAAAATTGACCGGGTGTATATCGAGCGCAACGGCGACATTAGTCCTATTAAAAAAGACTAACCAAGCGCCAGGCCCGATAACAAATGCCCGTACATACCCTTCTGCTGTATCAGCACTTTGAATTTGCCGCCCATCTCCACCAAAAGCGTTCGCGTAAGCATAGCTTCCTGCATTGCTAATTCGGCGATGTTACCGCCCAATGGGGCGGTTTCCCTCATATAATTTTTGATTCCAAGCGCCAGCAAAAAATTCGCCTGGTTAACCAGCCCGCAGCAGCCCAAACCACTTTTGAGGCCCCAATGGCATAGTGCGGTAAAATTTACATGCGCGGTAATATCCTGCATGCCTATATCCTGGTAGAAATTGTCATTGATCTGGTGCCCTTTATAACAAAGCAGTGTGCCCTCGCTCCGGTGCGGCTTATATAACTCCGCTGAAGCGAACCCGTAATCAATAGTGAGCACATAACCTTTTTGCAGCGATGCGGCGACATCGGTTATCCATCGTGTGGCCTCCAGACTGACCTCGGTTTTATATCCGCGCGGCAATTCAATGTTTAGCTCATCCAGGTAATTTTTGATTTCGGCGCAAGCCGGTTTCAGCACTTCCACAAACCCGTTTTGATCGTCGACAAAAACTTCCATCAGTTCGTCTGCCATCACCACGCGGTGCACCGATAAATTATCCAAAAGCTCATTCGACAATACGCAGCCTGTAACGGGGGCAATATCTTCGATGGAATTATGCCAGGTCACCTTTTCGTTTACCCGCTCTTTTTCAAGCGCGCGCATGGCCGGGCTTTTTTCGATGATAGCGTAATGGACGCGGTCATACATTTCCGGATTATTTTTAAGATAATTTAAAATATCGGCACAAAGCGCCCCCGTGCCGGCGCCGTACTCAACAATGGTAAATTCACCACCGCCCGTCAGCCGCCACATTTCCTGAAGTTGTTTGCCGATCATGGCACCAAAGGCATGCGTTAAATTTGAACTCGTGAAAAAGTCGCCGGTACGGCCTATTTTATCTTTTGGCCCCGTGTAATACCCGAGCCCGGGATAATAGAGCGCCATTTCCATAAAATCGTAAAAGGATATCGGCCCTCCGTCGTGAATTCGTTGTTTAATGATAGCCGCAAGCTCCATCTGTCGTCAATTATCAGGCCGCAAAATTACCATACCTGCTGGTATTATTATTGCACAATGACAAAAAGTTAATTTGATGATTATGGCAACCACCCATACAACAGCAAAAAAATCCAGAAAAAAGGCCGAACCAAAAAAATGGTCGGCAAAGGTCACAAAAAACAGCAATGCGATGGATTTGGAGGAAAATATTTTTGAATCGGACGACCCTAAAAAAATAGCCGAATCACTGAAACACTCGGCCGAGAAAAGTAAACGAAGAAAAACCACGCCGTTCCAATCGGCCATGTCCATGCTGAACTTTTATATTAACCGGGCCGGTAAAAATCTCCCTGAATCGCAGAAAGAAATTTTGGAAAAAGCCAAGGATGAGCTGCGCGAAGCATTTGGCAGGGAGTGAACCATAAAGAGTGCTATTTTCTTACAGTACGCGCATAATGTGAACGTAATATCTGTATAGTTCTGTACATTCTCAGAAAATCGTTAGACTAATAATTTAGCTATAATTAAACCATTGGCCTGGTTTATGCTCTATTACTATATAAACTTTAAAAAAAAACGAAAATATGAAGATTAAAATATTCGGAGGTTTACTGATCGCCGCATTAGCTTTCACCTCCATTGCCGAAGCACAAAGCCATACGCCAGTTATAAACCAAAGGCAGCGGAGCCAGCGTCATCGTATTAACCAGGGTGTACGCAGCGGTGAGCTTACCAGGAACGAGGCGCGTCATTTACGTGCTGATGAGAGAGCGATAAACCGGGATAAACGTATGGCAAAAGCCGACGGGCATATTACCCGCGCGGAGCGCCGGCAGCTGCGTCGCGATGAAAACCGCACCAGCCGCGCCATTCGCCGCGATAAGCATAATTACAGGGTAAGGTAATGACTTTTGATTGTTAGTTTAGTTTTATGGGCGCTCCGGCAAAACCGGGGCGCTTTTTTGTTACAGCGAAACCAATATTATTTTACCTTTGCAATCCAAAACAGGGAGAGGTGTCTGAGTGGTCGAAAGAGCACGCCTGGAAAGTGTGTGTACGCCAAAAGTGTACCGAGGGTTCGAATCCCTCCCTCTCCGCAAATTGATTTTAATATTGGGGGTAGCAACTATTATATTTGCCGTCCCAAACCGGAGAGATGTCAGAGCGGTTCAATGTGCCTGATTCGAAATCAGGTGTACTGTAACAGGTACCGGGGGTTCGAATCCCTCTCTCTCCGCAACCTGTATCAATGCCCGCGATAGCGGGTGTTTTTTGTTTAAAGCGATGCCAAATTAGTTTGAGTGATTGGTCGAATAAAAAAAAACAAATAAAGTATTTAATAAGGCTAAAAAGATTGCTTTTACTATTCCGCTGAGGCCTAACAACGCTATATCACAGAGTACCGGCGAGGTCCTTTTTTGGATGAAATAGTGTACTAATGGGAAAATTATTATCTATAGATTATATTAAACCTCCTTGGTTTACTCATCTTTTCCAAAAATACGACCAGCGTGGTATAAACTATAAGTTGAATTTTGAATTAAAAAAGCTATATTAGGGTCGTCATATCGTTGTAATATGAATACCTATTCCTGTATCATCATAGATGATGAAGCTTTTGCCATTGAGGGACTAAAAGCCTATATTGACTTTATTCCAAACCTGAAGGTCATAAGATCCTATACGGATCCCCTAAATGCGCTTGCAGAAATCGATTCAATTGCGAAAGTCGATTTAATACTGCTTGATATTGATATGCCGCTGATCACGGGCATTGAATTGTCAAAGCAAATTCGGCAAAAAACCGACAAGCTGGTTTTCACCACAGCGTTTACGCAATACGGTTATGAGGCGTTTGAAGCCGACGCTGACGCATACTTGCTGAAACCTTATTCGCTGTCAAAATTTACGGCAACAATCGCGAAATTATTCCCCCAGGCCATTAAATCCATCAGCCAGCGGGCAGTAACCGACGAGTTTTTCTTTGTGAAAAATAAGTACGAGCAATTAAAGATCGTAAAAATAAATTTCAAAGAAATAGTTTCGGTAGAAGGCCAGCAAAACTATGTCTTAATCCATACGCTGTCAAAAAAAGTACTCACCTATATGTCGTTAAATGAAATTTCGAAAATATTGATGCAGTTTCCGAATTTTATGAAGTTCCAGCGAAGTTTTATTATTTGTATAGATCATATTGACTCCATCGATGGCAATACCATCCGGATGGTAAACGGACAGGCGATGACGGTTGGCGATTATTATCGGAAAGATTTTGTCAATTTCCTGGCCAGTAAACTATTAAAGATGAACAGTAACGCTGCAAACAGGTTGCTTAACCGGCCTTAGTTACCGGCGTGTAAAATTCCGGTTTTTGTAAGAGTAACCATCGTTGTTGTCGGGTCTGTCGTCGCCGTATCGGTGTCAGACCTGTGCATTTTTGATTTGTATATAAAAAGCTTAGTAGCTTTGATTTTAAAGTGTTTAAGTTTCATAACTTTTTTTTATGAAACTTAAACTGAAATTCCAACAGAAGGAAAGTTTTTATACCGAAGGGGGCCTTTTCTATTTGAAAAGATACTAAACCATGAATAAGTTAAACATTGGTTCGCTTAAAAAATACCGGTATCATTTTTTGGTGTGGGCTTTGTTTATTTTTTACGAAACCGTTGTGATAGGCCTTGTGTCTGGCGAATTCGGGAATCCGCTTACGTACGCCGCACATTATGCCCTGGCTATTTCACTGTTTTATGGGCACGCAATATATTGCATGCCATGGGCAATGAGTAGCTACCGAAACAGTTTTTGGAGAGTTCCGCTCGTGTTGTTACTGGAAATTGGTGTCTTTCTATCCTCTTCTTTTTTTACTGATAAACTACTGATCGCCGGTCACTTTCTTTCGTCCTCTGCCCCCCTTAAGTTAAGTTTTCTGTATTGCCTGCGGATGCTTTACCGCGGGATTTATTTCCTGGGCTTTGCAACCGGTTATTATTTTTTTGTCACTTACATTAACGAAAAAAGAAAAACCGACAAGCTTGAACGGCAATGGCTTAATGATATTATTTATCGTCAGAAATCGGAGCAAGAACTCACAAAAGCGCAAAACGCTTTTTTACAAGCTCAGATAACGCCGCATTTTCTGTTTAATACACTGCATTTTATCTATCATAATATTGTTACGGTATCCCCGGTCGCGGCTGAAACCATTATTACTTTATCGGAAATAATGCGGTTTGCGATCGACTCGGATAAGATGGGCGATAGCATTTTATTGGAAGATGAGATCCGCCAGGTTGAAAACCTGCTTTATTTAAACGGGATCAGGAAAAATGGCGGAATTGCCGTTGACCTCAATGCTTCGGAAGACACCGCTGGCATTAAACTGATCCCGTTGGTTCTGCTTACACTGGTAGAGAATATTTTTAAGCACGGTGACATTAATTCGCCAAAAGAAAAAGCGCGTATTGACATATACCTGCATAAGGAACAGCTTTTTATTGAAACAGATAATCTTGTGGGATACAAAAAAAACCATGAAAGAACGGGCTTCGGATTAATCAATGTCAAAAAAAGAGTAAGTTACGCCTATGGAAGCGAAGTTGAATTTACGTACGGTTGTGATGACTTTAATCGATTCAAAGTAGCGCTGGCTATTCCGCTTGATAAGCTGAAAGGGCACGGCGTGTCGTCAGCATCTTTAAAAGATAGTGAAACAGTGTTGCCTCGTGAAGGCGCTGGGCGGAATGGAAGTTTCGATTAATATGCATATGAATCAAATCAGCTGCCATGTTATTTCGTTCTGTTTGATGTTTACACTGACTGATTAATTTTAAAAAAACCTTTTCGTACCGGGAATATTTTGGCTTCAGTAATGTGTACCCACCCTTTTGGGGTAGGTCCAGCGATTTAAAATTCTGGTTAAGCACCTTAAAGTTTTCCTGGCTGATGTCAAGTTCCGACGTGAAATTGGATGCAATTGCACGGACGAAATCAATCCTTTCATTAATATCAGGTAAAAATAAGGCAGTCAGCCTGTCCATGTTGGCCAACACCATGTTATACCGCCGAAGATGTGTTTTTGCCCGGCCGAGCGTGGCTAAGGCCAGTTTGCTGTCGAGAAAGAAAAAATGTTCGGCGAGATCTATACGGCCGGCGCCATATCTTTCCGTTTCGCGCATATAGGTCTTAATCTGAATATCAGAGACGAGGCCGGCAGCGCACTCGAAAGCCAATAAAGTATTTAATTCGGTTGTCAGGGAATGGGCTAAGCCCGGGTCTTTTAACTGCAGCCGTAAGCGAATATGCGGATGTGGATCCGCATAACGTATAAAAAACCATTTGTTCACCTTGCTTTTTGATACTTTGATAAGCGTTAGGATCTTTCCGAGCAAAAGTTGATCGCTTCTCATCGGATGGCAATAGATCTCAAAATAAAGCCACTCGCTCCCGGGGAAACGTCGGTTAACAAACGGCTTGCAGAGCTGTTCAAAGGAAAAATCATAGGAGCGGTAAATCGCATCGCTATGGCAGTAAGGAACGATAAATTGTGAAATAAAAGCATGGCCGTTTTCATCCTGAACCAAATCATCCGATTCCACCAACGCCTCTGAAATATAAACGGCTTGTTTTGAATACTGCTTTAAGAAAAGCAAAAAGGCGTCCATATCTGCGTCTGATTTAGGATCAAAAACCAAAGTCTGATCAGCATGGCCGGCCCGAAATAAGAAATCGATATCCTCATTCTGCAGCCAATTCGCCAATTCTTCTTTGCTTGCAGACCTGGAGCGGTCTGTAATGGCCGCGGGAATGAGCCACCTGGCGGGGGAAACGATAATATCTTTATAAACGACACGGGGGTAATGGGACATCTCCGGAAAAAATCGCGCGAGATCGAAGTTCAGGTCCGACCGGATATTTTGATGCTGGAGGTCACATAGAAAGCGATATACCGCCAGGTCAGACCGTGTGTAGTTATATGCTGACGCGATCCGTGGAATTATCCGTTTGTTTAATTTTTTTGACCAAAGCACCACCTCATTGTTTCTTACCATCACCAAAATATCGTCAAAATGAATGGGAGAGGAATGGGCAGACCAACTTAATATCGGAAGTTCGGCGGCGTAAAGGTGTTTTCTTCGGTTAACGTTGTCAACACGTTTTTCTGCCTGGTAGGCTACATCAAAGAATAAAACATGCGGATTGGCTTCCTGTTCCAGGGACGCCACTTTCAGGCAAGCGTTTTCGATGGACTCACTACCCATGGTAAAACGGCCAAGCAACATATTGGCCGAACATCCGCCCGCATTTTCGATCACGGCATTGCAGCCGCTGAAATGCAGTAAAATATTTAACGAGTTGGGCAACAACAACTTTCCCCTTTTTGCTGTCCCGCTAAATTCTTCAAGCCGTATCGTTTGACCGCCTGCAAGGCGTTTTAGTAGAAATTTATGCAACGCTGTAAAAGGCCATGGTTCCTGCTGCTTTTCCTGCTCATTTCCGAAAGTAAAAGTTGCCAATACATCATTTTCGGCGTGGTCGGCAAAGCCGCCATAATCAATGCCCGTTTCCGGATCGAGCGCAAGGGCAAGGGGGATTGCATTTTGGTCGAACTTTTTTACAAAGGCTTGTGAAAAACCGGCAAGCGCTGTGTTCGTTTCTTCCGGCAGCTCATTTGCCAGCAAATAAACCAAGTCGGGCAGGTGTTTAAGCGGATGCAGGTCCAGTTGTCCTGAAATTCTGCGTCGTTCTGTTATGGTATATTTTCGAAACCCGCTGATCCACTTCGTATTAATTCTTTCGAAATAATCGGTTCCTGTAATATTCGGATGAGTTTCGGGGAATAGCAGCTGGAGGTCGACCAGTTGAAGAATCAAAAGGTTCGTCACGGAGGCGGGCCGTCCAAAACGTGCAAGCGTTTCCTCTATATCCCGGCGATTTGCCTTGATCCGGCAGCAGTCAACAACAGCTTCAAGTTCCGGCAAGGCTTCAACGGAGTATATTTCAAACTGATCATCTTTAAAGCGGATATAACGAATCTCATTTCCCACAGTATAAATGGAGGAGTTGGCCTGAAACATTGCCGGAGCCGAAGGGAATAATATCGCATCCTTTTCTTGCCAGTCTATCAACTCGTGGGGAATGAGTTTACTGTCCAGCGTTAACGGAAGGTCGCCGGCAAATTGATCAAGCAGTGTAATTGCTGCAAATCCGCCAAACGGAGCCGGCCTGAATTTAGCACGGTTAAAGTATTTCCAAAGCGAAAACCATACTTTGCCTGTCGTACAAACGGCGTCATCATAATCGCTGTCGGCGACGATTTCATATAATGAAGGCGATGCCTCACGGATCAGTTGCTTTAACCCGACCCAGTTTTCGTTTAAAGCAGCGTAGCGACTAAACACCGGCGTCCGGCAAAGGATATGGTCCATTAATTTCAAAGCCATAATCGTCCAATTTTTGATTTGCTTCGGAACGTAATCATCAAAAGATCACAAACGGTTAAAGTCGTTTTATAACCTGAAATGCTATAAGGGGAATAAGAATAAAGGACAATATCAGAATTTAATTGCGCTACTTGCCTAAAGGATTTAACGCGCGACCACTACAAGGCGAATTATTATGGCCTGTAGTGGCATTTCATCCGTTGTAATACCGCGAATTAGTGAAGTAAGTACTTCCTGTAACCCTTTACTTTGATCTTTTTTTCAATGCGTACCCTTAAGTAATACTACTTAACGAAAGGGTAAATGACGATTGCAGTACCGGAACAAACTTATCCGTGCCCGAATAAGCAACCATGTTAAACAAATAACTGCCCCCGTTGCTTTGCGGGTTGTTCACCATCCAGGTGCTTAATCCGTTGTATATTATGTTAGCAGCTGCGCTGCCCTGATCGGTATAATCGATACCGGTTGGGGTAAGAAGCAATACGGGTATGTCAACAGGCAGGTTAGTACCTGGTATAATGTAGGTGTAGTCGCATTGCATTTTTATGGTGTATTGGTTGGTAGTTTGCAGCGTGAGGGCATCAAACAAAGCCAGCAAATGATTTTGAAGTGTACGTGTTGGTTGAACAGGATATGATTTAGTACCAATTGTGGCAATATCGATAGCATCAGGATTATTTAGCAGCGGTATAAGCTTATCGTAAAACATCACCTGCGGCGTTTGATATATAAAGTCGGGGTTGGTTTTTTGCCAGCTGCCATCTTTATTCTGCAACAGTTCTTCGTTTCGCAGCACGGCTACGCTGCTCCACGCATTTTGGGTATTCAGTATGTCAAGCCCGGCAACTGATATCGTACGCGAAGACTGATCATTGCGTTTACTATAATCCAGGTAAGTTGTAGTTCCGTCCGGATTGGTTTTGTAGTAAAGAAACGCACCTTGTTGGCCGGTTAGCGGCTGGGCGGTGTACCCGTTGATGTCAACCGAAATAGCCTGCGCCATTGAACGGGAATCCTGTGCATTGACAGTAACGACCAGGTAATTCGTGATGTTTTGGGCACTTTCGGTGATTTTATAAGACAGCGTATATGGCGTGGCAGGCGTACTAAGGGCCGTTGTTTGAACGGCAGTCCACGCTGTTGCTACGTTATTTACTATTGATATAAAGGCCAGCAGTGCATAACGGGCATTAATAGCCGCCGCCGATGTTGACACCATTGTGGCGCATGTAAGTTGGGCAAGAGCGCTATCAAGGTCGGTGCTTATAGCAGGATACACACTGATAAACTGCGCGAGCGCCTGGTACACCGGTAATTTTTTAGCGTTATTTTTTGCAATCGAGTCCTGCTGCGCCTGTGTTACGTTAAATTGTATTTTGGTAAACACAGTATCCTGTGCTGCCGATGGGTTTTGGTATGTGTAGCAATAAGTCCAGTCGCGCATACTGGTAACAGTTGCCTGTCCTCCCTGTGCGGGCTGATAGTTAAAGTTTTGGACCGATATCGATGGTGGCGTTGGGTAAGCGCGTAATGGTACCGGTATCTGTGTACTGCCTATATCGCCCATACTTAGCAGCGGGCTGCCCGCACTGTTTATCGGGATAATAAAGGTCAGCCACGAAGACGCCAGGTAATCGTTCATGTCGGGTACCGCCTGTATATCAAACTCCATGTGGCTAACCTCGTACTGCATATCGCCAAACGAAAAACTCCGGCTATTGGCTGCATCTTTTGCCTCGAATAAGAATGTGAGGTACGAGGTGCCTTTCGCAATCGGAACCTTTGCGGTAGATAACGAATATTCTGTTGATTTTGGCGCTGTAGGTGAGCCGGGAACTGATGGGTCCTGACCGGCCATATTGCCATATAATGATGGTACATAAGGCGATTTTTGCGGATCGCTGTTGACGCCCGTATAGCCTGAACTGATCGTGGCATTGGTTTGTACCGATGCCACATACCGGTAAGCATTGGAAAGCTGTATCAGCAATTGCTGTCTCCATTTTTCCTGTGCATTGCTTTTATTTAAAGCATCGGCTCCCGGCGACTCTATGATAAAGTCGACGTTAGTTTTAATTGCATCCGCTATGGCTTGTTTTGAGTCAAGCACACTTTGCAGATAATCGGGGTCGTCTTTAAATACTTTAAGTGCATGTAAAAGGAATGCCGGAACCGCATAATCAGGCCCAAGCAGTTTATCTATAGCCTGTAAAAATTGCAGGGCCCAGTTATCTACGTCAATGGCCGAGCAGTTTTTAGTAACCGCCTGGCCGGCCGGGTATGCCTGGCCTGTTATATACGGAGCTATATCCGCGGTAAACGATTGCAAGCTGGTAGCTAAAGGCGCCGGTGCATAATAATAAAGCTGCGAGTTATCGAAACTGAACTTGATGCCATTTACGCCGGTAGTATCAAAACGTACGATCCATAATGGCGCGCCGGAACTATCTGTATTAGCCTTCGTCATATTAGTGCCTGTAGCAACTTTTAATACTATGCCGTTGGCAGGCAGGTTAACGAAGGCGCCCTCAAACTGGCCGGCAAAATATGAAAGCGACAATTTGCTTGCTGTTCCGCCTGTATCCTGCGACAGCGGCTGTATAGGTACTGACGCGGAGGCTACACCGGCTACATTTGTAAAATTAGGATCAAGGTTAGCTATACGCTGCATGGTCATTTCTACCGTGAGAAGCACTATCTCGGGCAATGTAGTAATGGCTGTTGTGGTAACCGGCGTGTTTACTACATAGTCGGGTATAGCTATTGAAGCCCCGCCGCCGGCCACAGTATTTAGCATAGCTATTACGGGGTTGATAAATGTGGTTAACAATAAAGGGATATTGAGCGTATGGTTAACGGGCGTTGTTGCCGAGTTTTCTATCGAAGTGGTAAAACTGATAACCATGTCGGCGTTACTGAGCTGGTAGAATAGCTTCATGTAAACGGCAAGGTCTATCTGCGCATTGTTCGCAGCGCTGTTACCTGTATAGCGCGAAGTATTAAAAGTAAAACTTAACGCAAGATTAGGCGCATTATTTACCGAATTAAACAGGTAGTTAATCGAAACGGATGGCCATTGGTTGAGCGCCACAATCATATCCGAATATAATACCTGGGTATTAACATTAAGCCCCTGAGCACCGGCCGGTGGCACATTGCCAAACATATCCTGCCAGTTAAGCGCTATCGTTACAGTATTACCAATGCCTGCGTATGGGTTTGGATACGCTTTGCTGGCACCGGCAGGCTGTACGTATTGATAGTAAGGAATAACCGCACGATAGTTCCAGTCGGTGGCGTCGCCTGAAGCGGCGTTGGTTGCGGCTTTCGCAGCTGCTATATCGCCTTCGCTCATAGGGTCGGCGGGGCCGGAAGGCAAAAGGTTTTGATAAGCGGGGACAGCCGGTAAAAGCGCTCCGACTAGGTTAAACTGGTATTGCAGGTATATTTGATCTTGAGCAAATGTAGGATATGGCTGCGAAGGTGTATAAGGATCGGGACATGGACGCGATAGCTGGTAGCCAATGTTACCTGGTAAAATAGTTGCCACCCTGGTGGTGATATCAGCCGACTGTGCGTATACCGACGTGATTGAGAGATCAAGCTGGTCGCCTATAACTACGCTGTTTACAAATGGTGCTATGATCAGGTTGTCATAGGTGATAACCAGTGTCAACTCGGCCAGGCCGTTGCTGTTAAAAAGGCTATCTGGAAGGCCCGCATTAGCGCTGGTATTATAATAAAAATAAAAACCGCCGCTACGTACAATGCTGCACTCCCACAATAGCTTTATAAAGTCGCCCGCCATGTTTAATGTGTTGTAGCTGCGTGGCGGCGGCTGCGGCGGGGGTGTCAACATTGATAACATGCTAACCGGGTTTGTTTCGGTTGATAGATTGGCCTGCACTATTGCTGCGCTAAAGCCATTATTGACTGCCGATACGAAACCTCCTTTTGAATTATTAACCGGATCGGGCTGGTAAAGCACTTGTATTTGCTGTATGGTGTTAGTACCGTCGCTATCCGAATGAGTGTTAAGATAGCTGATAAGATCTTCAAGGAAAACAATACCTGCATCGTCGGCGCCTACAAGGTTGTACATATTGGCGCTTAAAGGTGTGTTAAAGCCGCCCGGAGCATTTATCCGCTGCAGCGTGATGCTGACCGAGGTAGACCACAAAGCATTTGCAACTACTCCTTTTTGAATACCCGAACTGGTTTTAGTTATTGTGTTAAGAGTAAACTGCGGGTTGCCGCCTGCGTTGAATACCGCGCTCAGGTTTGATGGAAGGCGCCACAAATGAGGGTCGCCTTTAACGCCGCTGAACAGGTTGCCTGGATACTGCCACAACGCCGGGTTGCCTAAGGTAAACGATTGCGGGGTATCATTAAAATTAAGGATTGGCGACGGTCCGGATAATAGTTTTGGTGCCAACGTAGTTGACTTTATATCCAGGATATGCTGTATTTCGTCGCTATCAATACTGACGCTGATGGTTTGGTTTGTACCCTTAACCATATTGATCCATGAGCCGGCAGGGCCCTGTAGTGAAACGGCATACGTATCTCCCGTTTTTAACGTGGCCGGAAATGCGATCTGTTGGCCGGTTAATACATACAGCGGCTGTACTGCTCCCGTACTGGCATCAGGCGGTACAGGCAGGCGCATGCCATATAACATAAATCTTGACGCCATACCTCCAACGCCCTGTACGCTGTTTTGCACAGCGCCGCTAACCGCCGATAAAACGGTGGCGCTTTGCCCGTTTTGCTGTTTCAGGTAATCGGCTGTAGCCTGAAGCAATTGTTTGGCAACAAGAGCTATAAAATCGGTAAATATAAATGTCGGGAATGGCAGGTCAGGCTGATTTTCATAATTGGGATCAACCAGGTTATCGCAAATTGACGGCTTATAAACTTCCTTCGTCATAGCCGACTCATAAGCTACGCCCATTGAGGCCAATAAAGCCGAAATATCGCTGATATAATTTTGTGTGCCGGTTTGGGCAGGTTGAGTCACTACAGGGCCGGCCTTGTTATAAGTACTGCTCAATTGCATTTCGGGCAAAATCGGGAATACAGCGCCCTGCATGTTGGTTGCTACTTTAGGGTCGGCGGCACTGATGTTTAAAACAAAATAAGTGCTTAAAAAAGTCTCAATATCGCATTTAGCGGTATTTTGATAGTTAAATGGCGCAATGTTATCGGGCCGTGTGTTAAAATAGCACAGCAACTGCTCTACTTCACTAAGTGTAATTGTTTGGCCCTGTAACCATGCCAGGCCGGTATTGTCTGTCGTATTACCGATTAGCGCGTTCAGCGTCCAGTACAATATACCGGTTGCAAGCCCGGTTACACTGGCATCGGCTGTGTTAATATACAACATCCCCACATATTGCGGCCCCGGTAATGGCCCATCGCCCGAAACGGTAAGGTGCGGGATAAATACAATGTTAAGCGGAACAGCTGCTGCTGGCACGATAGGCTGCCACTTGATGTTCTGATTGGCAGGCGCAGCCGATAAAAACTTGACAGGCGTAGCCACCTCCATAATTTCCCCGGCTTGTTGTTTAACAGGACACAGATTCCATGGCGCGTTTGCTGTAGTGTCGGACCCAATAATAAAGGATGCGCTCACCGTAGCACTGAAATGTAACGATACGCTAATGGAGAATAAGCCCAGGTTTATACTTACCGAAAGTGATACCGATACACCGGCTTCAAAGCTGATAGGTATCGGCATGTAACTTTCGATCGTTATTGTGGCGTATGCGTAAGCCATTATATCTAACCGCGCCGAAATGATAGCGAAATTGATCTCGCCATAGATGTGGCCGGTTAAGCCGAATGTGCCTTGTAACTTGTAATAGGTAGCATCGTTGGTTTGCAAAGCGGTGTTGGCCCGGAAAAACCCAACCACGCCCTGGAATATACCTACAGCTGTGAGCGAAAGCCCTGCTTTAAGAATCCCCTGTTCAAAGGTTTTGCCGACACCGAGCGAAAGCCCGAGACCGAATACGATAACCGGGCTGAAAACACCGCAGCTTGTTGCTGGCACAGCGGTTGAAGTGGCGCCGCTTAGATAGCCGAAATAAAATCCTCCGTAACCTACAAACGGAAATACCTGTATTGAAAAGGAACGGGAAAAATCAGTTATACTGGCCGGAAAGCCAAAATCAAAATAAAAATTACCGTTGGTATATATTTTCACACCTATAAGCGGTAATGTGATCGATACCTCGCCAAACTCCAGGTGGCGCCATTGATCGGGCAATTGCAGGTCAAGCTGGTAAACACCTATCGAGTCGTTTATTTTCTTGTATAATATTTCGAACTGCAGGTTTTTAAAATAATCGGCAGCAGGGTCAATGCCTACCAGCAAGCCGTACATGTTAGGGTCGTTAAATACGACTGCTACGCGGTAAAATTTAGCCACAGTAAAATCGGCGCCAATTAGCCAGTTACTGTTTTGATCGAAAACAAGCGTGCCCGGGGTTGTTGAGCTTGCCGGTACGGGGATGGTAGTCGAGTTTGGATCGGAAGTAGTTGTAAAAGCGTTACCCAATGCAGTAATTGCTTGGTCAACAGTGTTTATAGCGCCCGGGTCGTACATCGATACACGCTGGCCGAGCGCCAATAATTTGAGGTCGAAAAGCGAGTCGCCCATACCCGGTACCGCGGGCATGTTGGTGGCGTCGGCGCCTTTGCCATCCTTTTGCAAGGGCGAACTTGGGTCTATCGGCAGGCCTAAAAAAGTACCTTCTATATACATATAAACCCCGCTGCCCCCTGATGAAGCGCCCTCTTTCGTAATTACCAGGTTTGTAATGTTGATAAATACCAGGTCGACTTTTATTGGTATAGTTGCCTTGATGGTACTTTTTGAAGCGTCGGGGTAACGGGTATAGGTAAATTCTAATCCGGACAAATCAATGTCATTCAGCACATCCCACGGCGAGGACAGACTAAAGCCAGGGTCAAAAGTGCCTACCAATACCGTAATTATCTGGCCAAGCGATATTTTATCGAATTTGATATCTATTTCGTCGAACTGGGCATTTTTGGTATACGTAATTGTGCTCGAAAACTGGGGTATCTGCAAATAAACCTGGGTGTTGGCCTGGCCAAATTGGTAACCCACTATAAAAGTAAGGCCCAGCATTTTGGATGCATCGGCCGTACCGGTAATTGTGCCCGACGGGGCGCCATTTTGATAAGTAATATCCACATTGGCATCCAGCGAAAGGTCAAAGCTGCCAAATTGTAGTTGCCACTCCACATCGCCCTGCACCTGGTAGCTTGCCGGTTGTGTTTTATCACTCGGTACAGTAGCTACAAAAAGTATGTTACTGATATTTGGCAGATTATTACTTACCCAGGAAGGGATATTGCCAAGCCCAAACGCATTGAGAAACGAGGTGGCAATATCGCCAAGCGAAATGGTTTGATTGGTACCGGTACTTGCTCCTAAAGTCCATGCTTTCCCGTCGTACCCGGCAAACATGGTAAGATCCACGCCGCTGCCGGGAGTTGTCGGCCCGATATGGAAGATGCCTGTTATTTTACCAGATGCAGTGCCTTGCTGGCTATTGATTTCCAGGCCCAACCCCGTCATCATGAAACTCAGACTTGGGTTTTGGATGGCAAAAAAGGTCCAGTCAGCCGAGATCGTACAAACCAAGATATAATTTTTTGACGTCGGTTCAATTTGCATGTAGAAGGCGTCGATTTCCGACTGAAGATCTATTTTAACGGTAGGGATAAACATAGATAGTAGATCGCCCAACTGTATAGTACCTTCTATCAGCTGCACCGCCATAGCGAACGGAGAATAAAAAGCCGAGGCCTGTATGGTATTGGGATATTTACCGGTGTGCGGGTCTTTATCGCCAATATTAAAATAGCCGCTAATCGCTACGTTTGTTTCTCTTGTCTGTGAATTTCCCGGATCGGCGATGGTCAGCGAAATTTGTAATTGATTTAAGGTTAGGTTGGTAAATAAATGCCAGGGCTGGCTGGTTTGCAAAACCACACCCATGGAAGATACCGATCTTACATCGGCATCATAAATAATCGAGAGACTGCTTACACCGAGATCGGCGAAAGCATTGATCGGCGGAGGTAATTCGCCTGTTATATTAACGCCAGCTAACAGTTGCGAAAAATAGGAAACACTTGGATAATTCTGTTTAAAAGATGCTTCAAGGGCCCACTGATCAACAACTATGGGTAGATTCATTTGCAGCTGTAGGGGGATGCCGATGTCCACAGTTCCTCCTATGCTGCCGGTAACGGTTGTTGGCGAATCGCTTGCATTTACCGTTATAAAGGGATTTCCAATTGAAAACCAGCTGATACCTGCAATATTCCATATACCATTAATTAGGGTTCCGTTTAATGCCGACAAAAAATATGCACCTGGTTTGGTGAAATCTATTGTAACCGGAAAATTAGCAATTCCGAAAATGGACGCATCGCCATTTAATACAGAAACGGTTTTGTCGTCGGCTGATTTTTCGATCGTCGCGCCATTAATAATAAATGGTTGTTTAGCTGTAAGATTTTGATAAAAATCGGCGATCGGACCGCTTGATAATACGCCAGGAACTAAATTCAGTGCTCCGGAGGTGTTGGCTTTAACCAATGCAGTATATAGCTCATCCAGTGTCATTGGCATATCTTTAGTTATTGATAATATTGTAATTCAGGTATATCAGCGCGTCAATCAATTTGTCGTTTTTTTCGTCGTGAAAAAACGTTGCAAACTTTTTGAAATATTTTATCATGTTGCTATCGGGGTTGGCCTGTTTTGCCTCAACTGCGTACTTTCCAAGCGTATAGGAGGGCGCGAGCTGGTCGACGACACCCGGTTTGCCGTATTGATCAATATTTGATCGTGTAAGCTTCGTGGTGGGTAATCGCCAAACCATGGGATAGGTACTCATTTTTGAGCATATGGCTGTTGCTATCAGGCCATTTGATGATGACACCCCATTGCCGGGCGGCAGTACCGGGAACAAATTGCCGTTGCCATAGTTACCGGGGGTTGTAATGTGCAGATATGGGATACCTAAATTCAACGCCAAAGCGGCCGTATTCTGTCCTTCAAAAACGAATGGCAGGTTGGCCATATAATAGGCATAATTAAATACCGGTGCGGGAATCGGGCCTATCTGAACTACAAGAATACCGTTGCTGGCTAAAGCATTTATTGCCGTTTCCAGTTCATTGGGGTCCGTTCCACTATAGTAAGTTACGCGAGCGGCGAGAGCTGACGAATCTAAATAAGCTCTACAGTTTGGGCCGGGGCTATAAACAGCTCCCTTACCCGGGTAGTTTCTATCAGTTATCAGGGTTCGCAACGTAGCCAGGTTTACATTGTTATCTTGTCCAGGCTGGCTAACAGGTGAAAAGCTTACAATTACCGCCTTTCGGGCAGCCAATACGGTAGTTTGATCCTGGAGGAACGAAACGCCACAACATAAATTAAATAGAGACAATATCGGATCGATAGTCCCGGTATTTATTCCATAAACCGGGCAGAAATAGAAGTTTTCAGCGATGCCATACAGGTCAAGCACCTTTGTTGTTAAATTTAATGTGGTGGTCCATGTTGGGTAGGCGGTAGCAAAGGCAGCCCAGAATGCGTTAACTCTCGTCGGGTTGCTTATGTAAAAAGCCTGCTGGTTAAAATTGTTTATTGCATCGTCAAGCGAATAGGTGGTAGCATCAGCTGCCTTATAAATGGCATTTTGGCTTCCGCCTTGTACCCATTTAAAGGGCTGAAGTTCAATAATATATGTTGCATTTAACCCAGTTAAGCCGGTAACTGGGTTATCATAACCTCCTGTGAGTGCGAGGTCGCAGTCAGGTTGAACCGCGTTAAAGGCCAGAAAATTTACATTTACCGTACCGCCGGCCGGTGTGGGCAGCGTAATGGGTTGGACATTGTCGGGGTTTATCGGTAAAAGCACCCTTACCTTACTCAGCGCATTCGGATTTTCATAAACAACGGTAAAAGTTGCTGTGCACCCCAGACGAATAAGGTTGAATAGTATATTGATAGATGATGATTGATGACCGAAACTGCGGCTATCTGCAACAAATATTTTTACTCGCGTCAATCCCGCCAGATATGTTTGCACCAGCGCCTTGGCTGTGGCAAAACGTTGTGCATTTTCCTCATCGGTGGCTGTAAGTAACAGGTTAAGATCTAACGGCATATTGAATCATTTTTTAATATAGGCCCCGTACCAACCCAGGCTTTCGGGCCTTGCATCAACGGCAGGGTTTCCAAACAGCATCATGCTGATATTGCCGCCAGGCGGAAACGAAAGGCTAAATAATTTTAATTCGATATTGTTGATTTTCATGATGTAGGCCACACCGGTAGTGCCTGTAGCTTTTTGCAATACGATGGAACCGATGTCGAGCTTTAATATGCCTTGCAAGCTAAAGGACGGCGCCTGCGGGTTAACGCCCGGTAACTTTACACCCGCCCAAGCGCCTTTTGCCCCGACATTCCAGGCCATCATAAACGTGGAATTAAAGCCGGCCGCGGTAGATAAAGACCCGAGCGTACCCATGTTGAGGTTAAAAACGAGGCCATACCATGTACTGCTGACAGCCTGCTGCTGCATGGATTGTACCGATACATTTAAATAGCCCTGCGATGCCGGCGTATTACCGGGATCGCCTGTAGTAATACCCGAAAGCTGGAGCGGAAAGTGCGAATACAGACTGTCTTCGCGGGGGGTACTTTGCCCGATATCAAACGTGGTGTGTGTAATATCGAAGGTAAACGTTTTAGTGGTAGGTGTATTAAGGTTAAAGTTTAGATCGATGTAAAGATTGGCATATGACAGTCCCTGGTAGTTCGGCGTCCCGCTGCTTGTTTCGGCACCGAAAGAAAAGAGGTCGAAGCCCTGCAATTCAGTATAATTGATAAAGCCCCAAAAACCGAATCGTGCATTAACGGTATTTCCACCGCTGCCACTTTGCGGTACGATGGTTACAAATGCTGCCTTTACGATCTCAACATCGGTAATAATACTGCTATTTACGAGGTTCAAAACATTATCGGCCGTATTCGTAAAGGTGTAAGATGGAACACCATTGTGATTTTCATATGTGCCCGTAAAAATGAGCAGGTTGTTGCGGTTGGCCGGGTTTACCTGTTCGCCGAATAGTTTATTAATGGTAAAGGCCAGGTAGCTGTTATAGTTGTATATTTTGCTATTTATAAATACAACCTTTAGTTTTAAAACTTTGAAATCATAATCGACTGAACCATTAATCGGCGCTTGCTGCTGATAAACCGCAGGTACGCCGCCAAGCGACTGAAACAGCTGATCTTCATAATCGATAAGGCCAAATAAAGAACTTGTCGACTGCATGCCCACCGTACCCTGGTTGTTGGTTACAATACTTACATCAATACCAAAGTGATGCGCGTAAAAACGACTTTCGTCAATGCCGGCCAGCAACCCCTGTAACTCTTTCGGAAAATCCTGCACGCTGATATCAACCCCGAGCGCAATAACACCCTGCCAGCCTGGCTGAGTGGCAATGTTGTAAAACTTTGCGTAGTCATTATCGTGCTGAACCGTAAACTTATCCATGCCTGCCTGGATGTACCCCTGTAGCCACATGCTCAGGTTAGGCAGGCCATTGCTTGAGGTATCATTAAATACGTCGGGCATATTCCAGCCCTGTATGTTTTGTACTTTATCAATCAGTGCACCCTGGCAAAATTTAAAAATGATAACATTGCTATATTGACCATTAGCGGAACTTTTGGGCACATCAAGTTTAAACGGCCACCCTTCAATTTCAATTTCGTTGCTGAAATTTGTTAATGCAGTGCCATTATCGTATGAGATAACCAGGAACAATTGGTTGGATTGCAAAGCGCCCTGTAGTGTGGCCGATGCCGGCTGAAATTGCAACGACATGGAACCCGCCGAATTATTTGCAGTATTACTGGCCAGCAATAGCTGTTCCCAAACGCCGTTTTGAGGATTTACATTAATATAAAAGCCCTGTGGGTTGGTTGATGGTATGTTATTACCGGCTGTGCCGGCAGAAGCTTGTAATTTGAGATTTGCTATAATTTTTTTTCGGTTGGGATTAAGCACCTGTTGTTCAAAAAGTGGAATCTGGGGAGTAGCCGCAGCGTTGCCGGCCGATGCATCACCGTAAGGCACCAATGGAACAAAAACAGGGTTTGCAGCCATCGACAACACCCCAGCCCCGGTATCAAAATGAGTAAACAGCGGGGAAGCTGGATCAGTTGACTGGCTGTATAACTCTCCTCCATTAGGCTGTGCATAATAGATAATGGCGGCTTTTGATGTGCTTGCCTGCACAACGGCCGCCCACGATGTAAAATAATCGGCAATTAGCCATTGTTGTGCCGTATTACTGCCCACTACATTTCCTGATGCCTGTACGGGGAACTCGGGAATGTATGCAGCCTGGCGGCCTAAAAACCGAAGGGTATCGCCCATTGGCCCGGTTACGTTAGAATAGGGGGTGAACGTAATTGATTCGGTACCCGACAGGCCGGCCATTAATTTGAATTGTCCGTTAGTGTCGGGCGTGCCCGCGGTTGATCCGGGATCCAGGTAAAAGTCGCCTTCGGGCGTCAGGTAAAACGTTTGTGTGCCGGCAGCGTCCTGCGGCGAGATGATGAACCTTGCACTAACCGGGGTGGCAAAAAGGTTATTTACCGGGGCTTTATTATCAATAAAGTTACTTAACGGCCACAAAGTTAAAGGGCAGCCAAAGTTGGTTGTATAGTTACTTGGGAAACTGGCAGCCCGCTGCGCACCGGTTTGCTGGTTAACGATTTGGCCGGTAAGGGCAAAATAAGTGTTGAGGCCCCTGGCATTACCTATATCAAGTAAATCGATCTGCGCCTGGGTAATTACATAGTCGTTGACATTTGTACCAGGCAGCAATGTAGGATACGAAAAAACAGTGAGGTTGGCGGCATCGCCGCTATAATATTTGTTTTCGAGGCCGTAGGCCTGGAAATCGTTGCTATAATTAAATCCAAGCGAGAACCTGAAGCTTCCCGTTCCGCTCCCGGTAAAAGGAATGGTAATGTTGCTGTTGATAAGCGATTTAGTGCCGATTACCTGGTTGCCAAAAGTAAAGTTGGGCGGGCGTGTTGTTTGCACGAACTGCATACTATCAGGTGCAGTAGAAGGGACAAACGTAAGGGCAGTATTATTAACAATAGTTAAAAATGCAAAGTTGGCGCCGGCTGGTCCGCCAATGGTTGTAGTTTGAAACGTTTGGCTAACTATAAAATTATTGGCTGAGACCTGGTTAAAATTTATCGCAATTGTGTTAGCCATGGCAGGAGTTGCCAACGGGTTAAATAACCAGGCCATCGTTAAATTTATGGGAAATTGTTGCCTGTAATTTTGTGATAAGTAGGGCCTGTAAATTTTGATGAAGTTATTTACCTGGGAAGGCGGAATAGCTGATGATGCAAACAAAAAGTATACCTGCTGATTGGCTGCTGTAAGTAAATCAATTGAGTTTTCGGTATAAGAAGAGCCGTCAGGCAACAGTATGGCTGCCCATTCAGAACCGGGTGTGTCACAAGTATATAATTGTGTACTGCCCGAATTTGAATTACTAAAAGTAATACTGTTGCCTGTTTGGCTCAAAATATAAAGGTTTAGGTGGTAAATAATTAATTACCGGGGCAATAAAGCATTACGGTAATATTTGTATTTGTTGACGACAGGTTAGTAATTGTAATTTGCCTTCCGGCAAAATTGCCAAACACTATTATTTGCTGTCCTGGTGCTAATAAGTGTATACCGTTAAACAAAGAATTATTGTCGAACCTAAGTGAATCGGGCGCGCCAACATTAACTGCTGTTGCGTTATTGACGTTACTTGGGTTTAACAGGTAGCAAATACAAGCTGATCCATTATTTGTAGTGTGCTGAAAATATGCAAAACGGGATAATGAAACAGTATCTAACTTAGCGGTGATCGGATTTTGAGCGCAAACAAACTCCGAAACAAGTAAAAACAACAAAAAAAGGAGAATTTTCATCCTCCTTTTGAAGATCGTATCAAACAAACCCTTATTTAGGATGATGGGGTAGTTTGCGTTACAATAAAAGCAGTAGCCGGAGCTGATGGATTGGTAATATTTGTAATGGTTACCTGTGAACCGCCAAACGTGCCAAAACCGGTAAGCTGAAAATTAGGCTGATTTGGCGGTATTGTAAAAATGCTGTCAAGCGATGCTTGCGATACGCCGTTTAAGATGGCGACTACGCCTGCAGTCGGCGCGCCGGTAATGGCTATTACGCAATTGTTTGCAAGGCTTTGATTGGTAATGTTAATTGTTGAATTAACCCCGGCACCGGCAGCAGTTTGCCAGGTACAAAAATTGGTGGGTGAAAGCGTGGTAGAACCTGCGCCGTTAATAACTGGATTTTGTGGGTTTGGCATAATTTTTAGGTTTTAAAATTAATTTAGTATTAGGAAATAATGATCAATCGCAATAAACTACCTAATAAAGTAACGGCAGGAAAAGTTAATTGACAATTAACTCGTTAAAAATAATATTTATAACTACGTATTTAATAATATTTATATATAACGGCATTTTTTTGATACGAAAGGTGTCATATCCGTGACGAACCGGAGATTTCTATCATTAGCCCAGTGCATAATAATCGCTTTCGGCAGAACAGCAGGTGCCGCGTTTGACAGACTTTCTTTTACTGAACCTGGCGGCAGCCCGTAAACCTGATCATTGTTGATGATATGAAGCCGATAGTCCTCATATGCGGCGGAAAAGCTTCACCCGCGCCGTCATAGCCTGCAAATTCATCTCGCAGAGGTGCAGCGTTGCCGCTTAAAGCGCAATGCTTTTGCCTTGCCGCCAGCATATATCCACGCGAAGGTTTGGTGTTAATTGTTTGGCGAGGTATAGGACGATTTAAGATATGCTGACTGTCAGCCCAATAGTTGCTTTAAAAGCTGACCTGTGCTTATTTTTTACTGCCATCAACAGCATAGCCTAAACTAAGACGCAGCATATTAGCCAGGGGGCTGTTTTCCTGCTTTGCAGCAATATACGAGAAATCAATTTCAATACCGCCCGATCGCAACCCGGCGCCGAAGGTGGCATACTGCCTGTTGCCTTTATATGGGCTTTCATAGTAATAGCCGCCGCGGAATGCAAACTGGTTATTGAACCAGACTTCGATACCCGTAGAGTAGCTTATCTCTTTCATTTCTTCACTAAAGCCACCCGGTGCATCGCTAAACGAACTAAATATGCCCGATACAACTGAACGGTTATCATCGCGTCCGCTAATAATATCACCGTTCGCATTGCGGATAGGTGGAGTTGGCACCAATAGTTTATTCAAATCGAGTGCAAGCGTTATCTTGCTGCCCTGGTCAAGCAACCATGTATTAGCCGCACCAATTTTTAAATTAGTTGGCAAAAAGTATTTGGTGCCGCCATTAACATAGCTGATTTTTGAGCCGATGTTTGAAATATTTACGCCGAATGCAAAAATCGCATCACGGCCAAACTGTTGAGTTGGTGTTGTTGAGGATAAAGAGACATCGGCCGCCACTGCATTACCGGGAACTGTTTGTTGGCTGTTTAGTGTAACGCCAGGTGTAAGATCGGAGTGGATATAACGCAAGGCTAGGCCCATTGAAAAATTTGGCCCGAACTTGCGTGAATAAGAGGCATCCAACGAATATTCATTCGGGTTTAGCGTACCCAAAAACGTTTGATTTTCATCGTACCAGTCAACGGCGCCCAGGTTAAAGTACCTTAAAGATGCACCTATGGCGCTTCGCTCGTCCAGCTTGTGCGCAAACGTAAAATTAGCAAGGTTGATACCGGGAACTAAATTGCGCAGCCAGGGGCTGTACGAAATTGAAAAGCTGGTAGGCTGTTCTAAAAAAACCAGCTTAGACGCATTCCAATATTGAGCATTCACATCGGGTGATAACGCAACACCGGCTTCGCCCATACCGCCCGAGCGCGCATCAGGAGAAATATTTAAAAACGGAACGGCGGTTGTGATAATGTTTGTGGTGCCATTATTGGTTTGTGCAAACGCAACAGCCGAAAAGCTTAGCAGAAGCAGCGATAAGGATAGGTGTTTCATTAGCTAAATTTTATCGTTTAACATAACAATCTTTCAGCTGTAAAATCAGACTATAATATTATGTTCTTTTTGGAAAGATCAGCATATAAAAATAATTATATTTTTCATATTCTATATTTTTAATTTCGATATTTTAATCATTAAACAACATTGCTTATCAAATTACTGTTTATTTGCAGGCCATTGGCGAGGTATTCCGTCGGTATCTGAAAGAATAGCACAGCTAATAAATAATTGCCGGTATTTATTTATGGTATCACATAAAACTGTTATTTTTCGATTATCAAAATTGGGATGTAGGTTGTTTTTATTAATGTACTTAGCGTTATGCGATGATTAAAAAAGTTTTAATTATAATTCCCTGTTTTAATGAACAAGCATCGTTGCCTTTTGTATTGCAAGAAATTAGTAAAATCCAACTCCCAGGTAACTATAGCTTAAATATTTTGGTAGTTAACGACTGTTCAGTTGATGGTACAAAGTCTGTTGCCGAAGCCGCCGGGGTACTCTTGCTTGATTTGCCGATTAACCTGGGAATCGGCGGAGCGGTACAATCAGGAATGGTTTATGCATTAGAAAGTAATTATGATATAGCCGTTCAAATGGATGGCGACGGCCAGCACCCCGCGGACCAATTTATAAAACTTATTAATTATCATGAAAGCTCGCATGCCAATGTAGTTATCGGCTCACGGTTTATTGACAACGAGGGCTTCCAGTCCTCCTTTTCGCGCAGGCTGGGCATTGGTTATTTTTACTGCCTTAATTACCTGTTTACCGGCAAACGTATTTACGACAGCACATCAGGATACAGGCTGTTTGACAGAGCTGCTATTAATATAGGCGCTAAATGCTATCCTGACGATTACCCGGAACCCGAATCGTTGGTGTTATTCTCAAAAGCGGGCTTAACCATTAAAGAAGTGCCGGTAATTATGCACCATCGTTATGGCGGACAATCTTCCATTCGCAATTTTGCTTCATTATATTATTGTATTAAAGTAACTATCGCTATGTTTTTTTCATTCATACGCAAAACCTAATAATCATGGCACGGATTCAAATTATTACTATTATTGTTTGCCTTTCGTTTTTATTTTATATTTCGCGTTTAATAATTAAGGGAAGGTTGCGGGAAGAATACTCAATCGTGTGGTGCATATGCACAATGATATTGATCGTTTTTTCTTTTTGGCGCAATGGGCTTGCTGTTATGTCGAAAATGTTTGGTGTATACGAACCACCAAACCTGATTTTTACCGCCTGTATATTTGCTGTACTGGTTTACTTATTACATCTAAGCGTGGTTGCGTCGAAACTGCATAAGCAAAACAAACAAATGGCACAGGAGATAGCACTGCTTAAACAAAAACTAGATAAACTATAAGTCGTAACCTTTGCATAATCAATAACGTTTACTAAACTATACCTTATCTTAATTTATATGGCACCGCAAAACCGCAATATTGCCGTTTTCGCAATGATAATTTTTTTTGCGCTGTGTACGGCCTATTCAAATCATTTCCATAACGGATTTCATTTTGACGACTCACACGCGGTTCAGGATAACGTTTATATCCGCAGCCTTAAAAATATACCATCGTATTTTTCGGATCCCAAAATGTTCAGTGCCGATCCATCGCACTGGGGTATACGTTCAGTAGTAACCACAACGCTGGCTATTGATTATTGGCTGGGTGGAGGGCTGAATCCGTTTTATTTCCAGCTGTCGACCTTTATATGGTATGTGGTTTTATGCGTATTGCTTTTCTTCATATACCGCAATATTTTAAATACCACTGTTAAACATACCTGGGCGCCCTATATCGCCATAGGAGCCACCGCGTGGTTTGCCCTGCATACTGCCAATGCCGAAACTATTAATTACATAATAGCACGGTCTGACGTGTTATCGACCTTATGTATTGCCGCATCGTTTTTAATGTATATCGGTCTGCCCAATCAGCGGAAGCGTTATTATTACATCATACCCGCCTTTATCGGTGTATTTGCAAAAGAAACGGTTTTGGTGTTGGTTATCATCCTGTTTTTTTACATCCTGCTGTTTGAGAAAAAGCTTTCCATTGGCGATCTTTTCAAGTCGGCCAATATAAAACATGTTTGGAACGCCATCGTTAAGGTATTACCGTTGTTTTTGGTTGTTTTAGTAACTCAAATCTACACCTTATCAAAAGTAAGTGCCGTGCCGGGGATATCGAATCCGCCGTTGTATTATATCCTTACGCAGTCGTATGTATGGCTGCACTATTTCATCGCATTCTTTTTGCCGATGAATTTAAGTGCCGACAGCGACTGGACGGTTATCCATAACGTATTTGATGAGCGTATCATCGCCGGGATGATATTTGTAATTGCGCTGGCAGTCGTGATGATTAAAACATCAGCCAAAGCCGAAACACGGCCCATTACGTTTGGACTCATTTGGTTTGCTGCCTCATTGCTGCCTACGTCCCTGGTGCCCTTTGCCGAAGTAACCAATGATCACCGTATGTTTTTCGCATTTGTTGGCCTAACGTTAAGCGTAGTAACGTGTATTGGGCTGTGGCTGATAAAAGGGGAAGATCAAATCAAATCTCATTCAAAATATCGTATATATATAGGTATCGTTATTTTTATGGTGCTGACATTAAATGCCTATGGCGTATACCAGCGCAACAAGGTTTGGAAAGATGAAGAAACGCTTTGGCTGGATGTAACTGTGAAAAGCCCGCAAAACGGCCGGGGGCTAATGAACTACGGCCTTACGCAAATGGCAAAAGGTAACTATGCTGTTGCTGAAACCTATTTTGACCGGGCTTTAACCATTTTGCCTTATTATAACACCTTATATATTAACATGGGGGTATTAAAGGGCGCACTGGGTAAATCACAGGAGGCTGAAGAAAATTTTAAAAAAGCCATATCGTTAAGCCCTAATACCTTTGATTCGTATGTTTATTATGCCCGCTATTTAAAACAAAAAAACGAATTGCCGCAAGCCGGCATTATGGCTGAAAAAGCATTACAGCTTAACCCCTCATCGCTAATGGCCTTAGATATTTTAATGAGTGTGTATAATGATTTGGGCTTATGGGATAAGCTGGCGCAAACAGCCAGCAAAACCCTTGCTTTATTGGCCGACGATGCCGCCGCGCACACCTACTTACAGGCGGCTAAAAACCATGCACCTGCAATTGAAACCTTAAACCAGGCAAATCCAAAACTGGCTACTACAGCCCAGGATTACCTTAACTTAAGCCTGGTATATTACAATCAGCAAAATTATGATAAATGCGTCGATGCCTGTTTACAGGCATTACGGATTAAACCCGATTATGCCGACGCATACAGCAACATGTGTGCTGCATATAACCAGCTAAGGCAATGGGATAAGGCTATTGACGCCTGTAATAAGGCACTAAAAATTAACCCTGCCCATAAATTGGCCAATGGTAATTTAAACTGGGCCAAAAGCCAGCTGAAAAAATAGGGTGGATTATCGCGCCGTAGGGCTTATTTAACCATTAGGGCTACACCGGCTAATACAATAGCAGCGCCAATGGCCTGTTGTAAATTTAATTTTTCGTTTAAAAAGAAGTAATTAGCCAATAAAATAAAAATTAAGGACAGTAAGGTTATAAATGTGCATATCGATGTTGATACACTTGCCAGCCGGGGTATTTTGAGCAACGAGTTATTGAGCATAATAAAGCTTATGCGCGTAACAACGGCAAATGCCATGGCAAGTATAAATTTCCAGTTAAGAATTAAACGGACCAAGTTCTCCACATGAAACAGATCGCCGGAGATTAAGGATCTGTCGCCCAATAAAACGATCGAGAAAGTATTGCATAAACAAAAGATAATTGTCCAGAAAATAATAATGATGATCATAATTGCCTGATACCAACCTCCGATAATGATTAATTTATACTATACGCCAACCGAAAAATTAAACATTAAGCGCCTTTAAGCAGCGTTCGCCACATCACAAATGTATGTATTAAAAAAACATTTTGATTTAGGTATATTCGCTCAAGCCCTCAACCTTATGTGAGTTGGCTAATTTCAACAGCCAGGCAACATTCCATATTAGAGAAAGTTTACAGAAAAGCTGTTAGGCCGCGCTCAGAAAAAATAGGTCGTTTACTGTCAAAAAAACATTGACGGGTCTTGGTTTTTACGCCTCATGAACGCATAGGGCAATATTATAGATAATTTAAATCACATTATCTTTATGCCCTATGGCGTAAATGCGCGATATAAATTTAGCGGCACGCTTTCCCCACATCATTTCAAAAAGCTCCAGTTCTTCGCGCTTTCTTTTGCCGTTATTAATGTGTTGTGCGGTTTCGGAATCTCTATGGATACGATGGCTCACCAGTTTTTTGTTGACGTATACAAAGGAACCCTGTTTATTGGCCAAGCCGTACCATGCGTACCAATCAATTACACAGCTATACCTGGACGAAAAGTTAAAACCAGGTAACGCCTCCATGTTAAATGTTACAGAAGGACAGCAGATTGGGTCGCCAAACGACAGCACCAGTTTTTTAAGAAAAGTGCTTTTTACATCCCTTGTAATATGGAAGGGGAAAAGCAAACAGTTCTTAATTAGCGCATTTAATGAAAACCGCCGCAATTGATCATGAACCAATTCTGTATAGTTGGTAAAGGCTATCAATACATCTTTGCGACCTTTAATAGCCTTAATTATCGTTTCGGTATAGGCAGACATATAAACATCGTCCTGATGAGCTATAGTTGCGTATGCGGTTGTTACTTTCGACAGGGCAAAATTCCAATTGCTGGTTATGTCTTTTTTTTCGCTGTTATTTACAAAATAGGGTATCCCGTATTTTTGTGCAATGTTTTGCGTAAATACCGTAGGCGTTGATGTTGTGATAATAATGCAGCTTTTTGTGGTTTGATGCAAAAGGCTTTGAATGCACTGCTCCAGGTATGGAGATTCTTTATATACAGGTATAGTAAAGGTATGTGTATGCATATTTAAATGGCCGTCAAATTAACTATAGGGTATTACATATTAATAAAATTCCTAAGAAGCAATGAATATATTTTTTATGCTTTTGGTATATTTTTTTACAAATAGGCTTGTTTTCTAAATAAATTTAATACTTTTAGATTCCACCTTACAGGTTTTTTAATGATTTGTTTGGTTAAAAAACGAACGTTTATATATCATATTAAGCCAAAAGCATAAAAATAAAAGGCGTGCAGTGCGAAAGCCGGATAACTCTCTTGTGAAAAGCGCCGTGTTAAAATATCTGAAGTGTACATATACAGGGTTTAAAAATAATCCATTTGTGTAATTGTTGCGAAGGTTGTTTTGAAGGGAAAGGATCCTTACCTGTTTAACTGCATATAATGACTATACAAATACGTTTATTTATCATGCTTTTTACCGTGGCTTTTGGCGGTTCTGTTTCAGCGCAAACAATCGGGCGCAGCTTCATAGGCAACGCAGGCGAAACTGTAACCAAAGGCGGCCTTTCGGTAACTTATACGGTTGGCGAATTTTCAGGAAACCTGGTATTGCCTGCTGCATCAAATGGCGCCATCCTGACCGTTGGTTTCACACAGCCCGATGAGATACCACTGGTTAATACCGATATAACTAAACATCTTATTGCTTTTCCAAACCCGAATACTACCGGGAAAATGAAACTTAATTTTAATAATATGCCCAATGACACTTATACCATTGATGTGATTGATGTACTGGGACGTGTTATGCAAACCACAAAAGCCGAATATAAGGATCACAACTTTAATTATATAGATATGGATATTTCCAGATTAAAAGGAGGTATCTATTTTATCAGGGTTAAAGGCGATCAAAATTTCCAGGGAGAGGTGAAGATAATTAAAATTTAAGTTTTTTTTATGAAAAAACCACTACTACTCTTTTTATTACTGGCATTTATAACCTGTGAAACCGCTCTGGCCCAAACGCAGTCTTTCAAATACCAGGCCGTCGCACGCGGGTCTAACGGCGCTTTGCTGGTTAATAAGCCATTGCAAATAAGGATATCCATCCATACCGGTACAGCCGCCGGGACTGTGGAATACCAGGAAGTTCAGTCGGTAAGCACCGATCAATATGGTTTGTTTGCCATAGAAGTAGGTAGTGGTACACCCAGCGTTGGTACTTTTGCGGCGATTAACTGGGCCAGTGGCGTTCAAAAATATATTCAGACAGAAATTGATCTCGGTTCAGGCTATGTTGACATGGGTACCTCAAAATTATTATTTGTGCCCTATGCGCTATATGCACTAAACGGAGGCGCTAAAGGCCCTACCGGTCCTACAGGCGCTACAGGTGCAACGGGACCGACCGGGCCCCAGGGTATACAAGGCGCTGCCGGAGCAAATGGAACAAACGGTACCAATGGTGCGCAAGGTAGTCAGGGTGCAACCGGTGCTACGGGTAGTACCGGTTCTCAAGGTATCCAGGGAGCAACGGGTGCTACGGGTGCAACAGGCGCTGCCGGATCAGCCGGGGCTGCAGGTGCAACCGGTGCTACGGGTAGTACCGGCCCTCAAGGCATCCAGGGCGCTACGGGCGCTACGGGCGCTACGGGCACAACGGGCGCGCCAGGAACCGCGGGTGCTACGGGTGCAACCGGGGTCGCAGGTGCTACGGGTGCAACAGGTGCTACCGGGTCAACTGGTGCTACGGGTTCTACTGGTTCAACAGGAGCTACCGGTTCGACCGGTGCAACAGGTCCTACAGGATCAACGGGAGCCACTGGAGCAACCGGCTCGACAGGTGCTACGGGTGCTACGGGTGCTACGGGATCAACAGGAGCTTCCGGTGCAACAGGTCCTACAGGATCAACGGGAGCCACTGGAGCAACCGGCTCGACAGGTGCTACGGGATCAACGGGAGCCACTGGAGCAACCGGCTCGACAGGTGCTACTGGTTCAACAGGTGCTTCCGGTTCGACAGGTGCTACTGGTTCAACAGGTGCAACAGGATCAACCGGTGCCACCGGCTCGACAGGTGCTTCAGGCGCAACAGGATCAACGGGTGCTACGGGATCAACAGGAGCTTCCGGTTCGACAGGTGCTACTGGTTCAACAGGTGCAACAGGATCAACAGGAGCTTCCGGTTCGACAGGTGCTACTGGTTCAACAGGTGCAACAGGATCAACCGGTGCTACCGGTGCCACAGGCGCCACGGGGTCTACGGGATCAACTGGTTCAACAGGTGCAACTGGGGCAACCGGTGCCATTGGTTCAACAGGCGCTACCGGCGCTACAGGTTCTACTGGAGCTACCGGTGCTAGTGGAGCAGCTGGTGCGACAGGCGCAACCGGTGCTACTGGAGCAACCGGTGCTAGCGGAGCAACAGGCGCTACGGGATCAACAGGTGCTACCGGCACTACGGGTTCTACTGGAGCTACCGGTGCCACAGGCGCAACGGGGTCAACTGGATCAACAGGAGTTACCGGCGCTACCGGCGCTACCGGCGCTACCGGTGCTACTGGCGCAACGGGGTCAACTGGATCAACAGGAGTTACCGGTGCTACAGGATCAACCGGAGCCACTGGAGCAACCGGCTCAACCGGCTCAACCGGCTCAACCGGCTCAACCGGCGCAACCGGCGCAACCGGCTCAACTGGGGCAACGGGTGTTACGGGCGATACCGGTGCAACAGGCGCTACAGGATCAACCGGAGCCACTGGAGCAACCGGAGCCACTGGAGCAACCGGCTCAACAGGTGTTACCGGTTCGACCGGCGCTACAGGCTCAACTGGGGCAACGGGTGTTACGGGCGATACCGGTGCAACAGGCGCTACAGGATCAACTGGAGCCACTGGAGCAACCGGTGCTACTGGCGCAACGGGTGCTACCGGTTCGACCGGTGCTACGGGTGCTACGGGTGCTACCGGTTCGACAGGCGCTACGGGTGCTACCGGTTCGACAGGCGCTACCGGTTCGACCGGCGCAACAGGTGCTACGGGTTCAACAGGAGCTACCGGTGCAGGATTTGCCAATGGTACCGCAGCAGCACAAATATATTTAACGGGTGCCACCCCCTTCGCACCGCAATCAGCACAAACGGTAACCGGTGATGTAACCATATCGTCCTCAGCGGTTACCAGTGTTGCCAACAACGCCACTGCAGGCAATCATATCGCATCTGCTTTAGGTTCGGCAACTTCAGGTACTACCGGAAGCGGCAATGTGGTTTTGGCCACCTCACCAACTTTGGTGACACCTGCTTTGGGCACGCCAAGCGGATTGGTGGGTACCAATATAACAGGCACGGCGGCCAGTTTAACAGCAGGTAAAGCTACCAACTATACTATGGGTGCAAACCTTACAAACGGTAATACCATATCAGGCACCTCAACGTTTTATACAATAACCAGCGGCTCAACTGTTACCCTACCGGCGGCTTCAACCCCCGGGCAGCACCTTATTATTGTCTGTACCAATGTAACAGCCGGTAGTTTTACCATCAACAGGGCCGGTACTGATCATATACAAGATGGATTTACACCAACCGCCAACCTAACCACCCTTACGCTGTTTTATATAGTGGAGCTGATCTCTGATGGCAGCGGCAATTGGTATATAATGATAAAAACTTAATAATACAAGCTTTAGAAATAAAGAAAAGGCTGATACGCAGTTTAATAGCAAACTCTCCCGTAAACGAATACGAGAGGGTTTGTATTTTTAAGTTACACCCAGTTTTGGTGATAAATACGCCGTGTAACTGATAAAATGGCGCGTAAACAATATTAAGTGGAGAAATCAAAACCGTGCGTATCCGCTGTTAGCGTATCTCATTTTTATCAGATACAGTACCTCACCGACAGCAATCATACAAAGCATAGCCGCTATAAATCAAAAAAAAGACCCCCGGCAGGGAGTCTCTGTGGTAGCAGGAAATATCTACTTTTAGTTTCTCGATGGGAAAAGGCCCTGTAATGCTATAGAATAGTTTATGCATAAATACGGCGGCATGATACCAACGGGTAATCCGTTGCCCGCAAGCGCATTGGTAACGGTACCTCCCGTTCCGCCGGTAACCGTAAGGCCTGTTAAAGCGACGGAGGGGCTTGCATCTGCAACATAGCCAAAAACGGGTGTCACAGCACGCGCAATTGTAGCACTAGGCGCGCCAAGTGTATTTGCGCCGGATGTGCCAGGTACACTTTGGGTAGCCGTTAGGTTTGAGGCATTTAAAGTTGCTGTAATACCACCACCGCTAGGGGTAAAGGTAGCTACGTGCGTATGCGTTGGCATGTTGCTGAGTAAAATGGTAACGTTTTCTGTTCCGCTAACTTCGCCGATTACACGGGGGGTTAAACCCGCGCCAGCACCCTGGCCGATAGCCATGCGTCCCTGCAAATCGGGTAATTTAAACGTGGTTTGGCCGTCACCACCATAGGTGGTGCCTAATAAAGCAAACAACGCGCTGTTTTGTGAAATTGACATAGTCTGGCCCTGGCAAAAAGCCCAGCCTCTTGGAGCGAAATTAAATCCAAAAGCTTGAATTTGCCCCATAAATGGTGAATCCATGATTTTTTTGTTTTAAGGTTTAAATTAAGGTGTTAATCATATAAACCTAAGCAATATTTTGTAAAAAATGAAATATTATCAAAGGTTAATTTCATCTATTTTAATTTTTGTTAAATGAATGGCTGTATGGGGGTTACGATAACATTGCCAATACTTTTTGTTGTTAATTAGTTAATATTAATTAGCGTGGAGGTTAATAAATACGTGTAAGCCGGATGGCCCGTCTATTACTGCAACCGGAATTATAAAGTGAACAATTGCGCGCCGATACTATATAAAAGCTTCGCCCACCTTGAAGCCCATACTAAACAACTTGCCGCCCGAAAAATAACCCTGCTGAATAAAAGCAACGTTTATTTTTAAAAATTGCTTATTAATGCAGGCCACAATCAAGCCGTATAGTAAATCAGCATAAATAATGGTGCCGGGCGGATGCTGCGTATCGGCCTGGTTGCTTACTTCGGCGGGTGCAACCTCGAAAAAACTAATTTGGGTTTGTTTAAAAGTGGTTATCGCCCCGCTGTAGCGCGGGTTCGAAGCATTCACCAGGCATTCAATTTCGGCGGCGGTATGCTGCTGCCAGTTGATGGTTAAATCGGCCCATGTTGGCGCCTTTAAAAATAAAGCAGGTTCATTGCTCGTGTTCGCGGGCATTGGTTCGATAGTGTCCAACTCATGCAGTAACTTTACCGCGGCTTCGGCTGTGAGAGCGCCAAGCCGCTGCGCATAAAGGCCATACGTTTCGCCTTTATAAACAGGCACTTCTTCTACCATCAACATCGGTCCGTTGTCAAGATCGCTCGTCATGATGTGTATACTGATGCCGCCCATCTCCTCGCCATTTCGCAACTGCCAAAAAACAGGCTCGGCACCCTTATAACGGGGCAACAAACCGTAATGAAAATTGATGCACCGTTTCGGCCGCAGGTTTAAAACAGTATCGGGTATCATCCACGAAAATGTAAACGTAAACAGGGCATAGGGCTGGTGGGCCGCTATCAATTCGCTTAATTGAATTTCGAGCGTTTTTTTTGACAGAACATGGATATCGTCCCGGCTAAAACCATAATTTAACAACATAGGTATAAATTGGCCGGCCACGCCTGCCGGAATGGCAATAGCCGCCAGGCTGTCCTGCTGCTTTAACCGAAGCAAAGCCGGTACGCCTAAAATATCAGAACTGCAAAGCGCTAAAACTTTTTTCATCACTAAATACATAAATATGGATTATACCATCCGGAGTTCAATTGGGAAGTAAGTGGCTTTAGCTCCTCAACAGCTAATGGATAAGTATCCCAACAGGATACGTTTTTGGATGTGAAATCAGTTTCGCCTGCACGAATGTCGTTTTGTACAATGGTTAATTGCGTGTCTGCCTTTATCCCGGATGCAATATTAAACAGGGTAGTTGATTTACTTAACTGCTCCTTTAAACCCGCACCGTTTGACTCCGCTGCGGCTGCAGCTATGGCTTGCCCGGTTTGAAGGCCCTGCTTATAGAATATGTTCTCCGGCGTAATGCCCGCGTCATCGTTAAAAAGCCGGGCAGTATAAATGGTTACATCGTCAGTAAGCGGTGCAAACGGCGTAAGTAAATAGGGCGTGCCCGTAATTTTGGTTTTACGATGCCAGCCGTGTTTAATAAGGGCGTTTAAAAACAGGGTGGTTTCTTCTCCGCAAAAGGCAGCAAAAATAAAATCGGGCTGATATTGCTCCATATAAGGAAATATCACATCCATATTGGAAAGACCACCGGCCGGCGGCATGGGCGGAATACAGAACGCCCATGTACTTTCGGCATCAGCAGCTTGCATGCCTGTTTGCAATAAGTGCGAAAAGCTATAGCCGGCATCATAAACAGAACCGATGAACATGCCTTTTTTACCAAAAGTTTTTACGCCCCAATGTCCCATGGTGTAAGCATGTCGCCATAACTGCGGCGAATTGATAAAGACATAGTCATTCATTTGGGATACATCGGGCACCGCGGCGCCCAGGTTATTAACCAACAAAGGGGTTTGCTGGCTTTTAAACTTTGGGGCTATGTCGCTAACCGATTTGTTGGACAGGATACCTGTAACCAGGTGAGCGTCATCATATTTAAAAAACTTATTGCATACTTTGTCAACCAGGCGCGTATCGCCCTGTCCAATAAATTCTTTGATAAGTTCCACTTCCAAATTAGCGTTTCCATACTGTTTTAAGCCATCTTTTAAACCTTGTTCAAAATTCTTGCTGATGGGAAATATGGTTGATGAAGGCAGTAATAAGCCGATGGTTATATTATTCATAAAAACAGTTGAGGCTACTGAAACAGTGTGTAAACAGAAAATAATTGTTTGTTGCCGGTGCTTGCATTATTGTAATGTCCAGTATTCGGCAGGGTCGATAGTTGCCGGCTTATAAGTAAAATATTGTACAAACCTGGGTTTTAATGATGTGTTGGGGCTGCTGCCATGGGGTAAGGCCTGCAGCCAGATAATAAAATCGCCGGCATTGGCTGCAATAGGCACACTGCCCAGCGCGTCAAGGTCTTGCTGCCTGGGGTCGGCGCCTGGCGGCAGACTGTTTATCCAGTCGCCCATACGGTGCTGAAAGCCGGGCACCAATGTAAAGGCTCCCTGGTGCTTTTCAGTATCGGCCAGGTAAAGTAAACCTTGCACGCCAAACTGGATTGGCTGCTCAGTGCTCACATCCCAATGCAGGCGCGGGCCCGGAAATTTCCAATTGTCGGTTTCGGGAGGATTAAACCCCACCCTGTCTGACGTGATCCAAATATCCGTGCGGTTCCAAAGCTGTTCAAAAACCTTGCGAATTTTAACCGATCGCCTGTTTTTTTGCAATATACGATCCTGAAAAAGCTGTACCATAATGCCTTGCCGCGCCGGGTGTTGCTTATACCAGGTTGACGGATCATCGCGATTTATATCAATGAAGCGGCAAATGGTGTCGATAGTTTTTTCGCAATCCGCTTTTGATATGGCATTCCTGATAATGATATAGCCGTTCTCTTCCCAAAAACGAAGCTCATCGCTAGTTAGCACATTGGGCACACGGCGCTGCGCAATGCCAGCATCGGTAAACAACTGATTAAAACGCTCAATTTGACGGGGCTTGGGTTTGCCTGCGGTTTTAATTATCCAATTCTCAAACTCATCAAAAACGGGTGCGGTTTGGTACAGGTATATCATGCTTTGTTCCAACCCCAAACCGAGGGCAAAAAGTAAAATTTTGTCAATATGCCATTCGTGATAGAAGTCTTCAGTCCTTAGTTTATTTTCCCTTATTAACAATGTTTTGCTCCAATATCGCTTTAAATGCATAATCTGCAATTTCCCCATTTCGGTTGACGGGGGCAATATTGATTGGGATGTATTGTCAGCAATCACTTTGCTTTATATGATTAGGGATTTGCGATATGGTTTATATTGAAGCTAATTTATATATTAGATTTTGTAATTTTATCAACAGCAGCAACTATTATTGGCATTTATATATTTAATTACCGCACCAAAATGATAACGTGAATGGATAACGTAATTGGTTTTGCTAAAATGGCTATTACCGTGCCCGGCTTTAACAACCCGGTGACTTTTTCGGACGGCGATTGGCGCCCGCATTACAATGTGATGGATTACGAAGGCAGCTGGGACGTATTAACGTTAAGATCGCCGGGCGGACAGGCAGAGAGCATTTTTGCCGACCCAATTGGCAAAGGCGAATTTGCTGATACGCATTATATGGATAAACTTCCGGCCATAAAGCAATTAACAGCTCGTTTGCATTGTCCGCTTATGTCGGTAAGGCTGCTTAATTTAAAAGCAGGGGCGGTAATAAAAGAGCACCGCGATATTGAACTGTCCTACGAAAAAGGCGAGGCACGGTTACATTTCCCGATAGTAACGAACAACCGGGTCGAATTTTATGTGAACGATGTACGGATAAACATGCAGCCCGGCGAGTGCTGGTACATTAATGCAAACCTGCCGCACCGGGTTGCTAATTATGGTACAGAAGATCGTATTCACCTGGTAGTTGATTGCGTTGTAAACGACTGGCTGAAAACCGTTTTTGACAATTCGGAAAAAGTACATTTTAAGCAGCACCTCAATAACGGGGAAACATTGAAAGTAATTGCCGCGTTAAGATTGCAGCAATCCGATGCGGCCAGTAAAATTGCGGATGAACTGGAGTTTAAATTACTTTCGGAAAACGATGCCAAATAGCGGCTATCCGTTACAGGGGTGGATACCTTACAAACTACAATATAATACCGGTGAGGTTGAATGCCATTGGCTGGATACTTTTAATACCCCGTACCTGGAACCTTTTTTTGATGAAACCATTACCAGGCTTAAAGGGATACCGCGCCCGGCCAGGTATTTTAATTCGGTAAGCAATTTAAGCATACTGGAAACCTGGGGCGACGGCATTGTGGACCGCGTGGTGCCAACCGCTTTTATTTTTCATATTTCGCGCTGCGGCTCAACGCTCATATCGCAACTATTGGGTACCGATGATCAAAACATCGTATTGCCCGAGGTGCCGTTTTTTGACGATATATTACGACTGCCGTTAAAAATGCCCGATATGAACGCAGCCAAAGTTCAAGGACTACTGCAGGCCGCCATCAGGTTCTACGGCCAAAAACGTACGGGCTCCGAGCAGCAATTATTTATCAAGACCGATAGCTGGCACATTTTCTTTCACGGGCAGTTAAGAAAACTATACCCCCATACACCATTTATTTTATTGTATCGTACGCCCGGCGAAGTTTTTAATTCGCATGTTAAGCAAAGGGGTATCCATACGGTGCCCGGACTAATTGAGCCGCAGATATTTGGCTTTAATGCCAACGAAGTATCTGGTACGGATTTAAATGTTTACCTGGCTTGGGTACTTGAAAGTTATTTTAACATGTACCTTAACGTTGCGGCGCAGGACGACCTTACCCTGCTGGTAAATTACAGCGAAGGCATTATGCCTGTAATGGACAGGATAGCATCCTTTATAAAAGCACCCTTTCGGTCCGGCCATTATGAAAAAATGACACAACGAGCGGGTTTTCATTCCAAGCATCCCGGCCAGGTATTCTCACAAACCAGGGCCGGCAATGATAATCCGCTCCTAAAAACAGCGTTTGATTTGTATTGCCAAACCGAAGAAAAAAGACTCGCGTCATCATAAATACTGCCCTCCGGCCCACCCATCGGGTGCTCAAAGCTTCCCCAAAGGGAGGCTTTCTTCGTTTAAGGCGCCCGGTGCTACTGCCACTCACCATTCACCACTCGCTATAAAAAAGGTTTACAAAGGTTTACACTTTTTCGATCAATTTCAGTTTAACTATTTTATTATCAAGTAGTTATGTTTTTACCCTGTAAACCCAAAAAAAGCGATATTTTTTGCTGTATTTCATGTCCAAAAAATCATCAGGATATAGGCGCAGGCAGCATTATGATTTTCTTTAAAAAAATTTGCGTAGTTAAATAACTACATATATATTTGTAGCCAAATAGCTACGCAATGAATTTAAGACGGGATGTATTCCAGGCCATAGCCGACCCCACCCGGAGGGCCATATTACTGCTGGTTGCCTCGCAATCGCTCACAGCGGGGGCAATAGCGTCGAACTTTAACACCGCCAGGCCCACCGTTTCAAAGCACCTGCAAATCCTTACCGAATGCGAGTTGCTTGAACAAAAACAAACCGGCAGGGAAGTTTACTATCACATCAATGCGAAAAAAATGAAAGCAATAGCCGATTTTATCGAGCCGTTCCGCAAAATGTGGGATGACCGTTTTAACAAATTAGAGGCCGTTATGAAAGATTATAAACCCAACAAGTAATAGAGTTATGGAACAGAAAACAAAGATCAATGCCGAAGACGGCAAGCAGGACCTGGTAATCACCCGGCAATTTGATTTGCCATTGGAATTACTTTTTAAGGCGTATGTAGAGCCTGAATTGCTTGAGCAATGGATGGGGTCGAAAGTAATTAAGCTTGAAAATAAGAAGCATGGCGGCTGGCATTTTGAAAAAAAGGACGCCGAAGGAAACGTAGTATTTTCAGCTAACGGCGTGATCCACGAATTTATCCCGGAGCAGAAGATCACCCGCACATTTGAAATGGCGAATACGCCTTTTGGGGTACAGCTGGAGATAACGGAATTTGAAAAATTGACCGGCGATACCAGCAAATTGAGTATGCACGTGATATACGAATCGGCCGCGCAGCGCGACGAAGTATTGAAGTTGCCATTTAAGCAGGGCATCAACTGGGCCCACAATCGGTTGGAAGAGATAGCAAGCAAATTAAAATAACCGATTATGGAAAAGAGAAAGATCATTTGGTATTGGATAATTACTGGAATATTATCCTTTTGTATTTTTTCGGGCGGATTGTTCCAGGCCCTGCAACTAAAGGGCGTGGTTGAAGGATTTAAACCCCTCGGCTATCCCCTTTACTTTATTTCACTCATTGGCATTTGGAAAATGCTTGGCATCATCGCTATTTTGATCCCGAAATTTCCCTTGCTGAAGGAATGGGCCTATGCGGGCATATTTTTTACCATGACCGGCGCGGTGATCTCGCACGTTTGCAGCAACGATATTCATCCGCAAATAATTGCCCCGTTTTTACTGGCCATTTTTACGGTGTTATCCTGGTACTTGCGGCCTGTCGGCAGAAAAATCATTTCCGTTAATGAATAACCATTCCTAACTTTATATCGCATATCGGCATATGAACAATACCAATCCGAAAGTCGACTGGTTTTTTAATAAACCCACAAAGTGGCAGGAAGAAGTTGTAATATTGAGAGCCGTTTGCCTGGATACCGGGCTGACGGAAGAACTGAAATGGGGCAACCCGTGCTATGTCTTTGATGAAAGTAATATTGTTTTAATACATGTGTTTAAGGAGTATTGTGCGCTGCTTTTTTTTAAAGGGGCTTTATTAAACGATACCCACAGTATACTGATCCAGCAGACGGAAAATGTACAATCGGCACGGCAGGTGCGGTTTACCAATGCTGATCAGATAACGGGCATGATACCTATATTGAAAGCCTACATTTACGAAGCGATCGAGGTTGAAAAGGCCGGTTTAAAAGTAACGTTGAAAAAGACTTCGGACTTTCAGGTTCCGGAAGAGTTTCAAAACAAGTTAGATTCGATCGCGGCCCTGAAGACTGCTTTTTACGCGTTGACGCCCGGGCGGCAACGGGGATATTTGTTCCATTTTTCGCAACCCAAACAGTCGAAAACCCGCGAGGCGAGGGTTGAAAAATATATACCGAAAATTCTAAGTGGAAAGGGACTGGAAGATGAGTAGTTACTTTTATAAACACTTGCACTCTCAATATATTTAATAAACCTAAAATCAACTTAACCATGGCAAACGTATCCATTTACTTAAACTTTATGGGCAATGCCGAAGAGGCATTTAACCATTATAAAAAAGTTTTCAGGACTGAATTTTCCACGCCTATTATGCGAATGAAAGACATTCCGTCGCAGCCCGGCGCCCAGCCGCTGCCGGAAGCTGAACAAAATAAAGTGATGCATGTGGCGCTGCCCATCCTTGGCGGTACGCAGATCATGGCGACCGATATGCTGGAAAGTGCCGGACATAAGCTGGTAGAAGGAAATAATTTTACCATCAGCCTGAATCCCGACACGAAGGAAGAGGCCGACCGGCTGTACAAGGAATTATGCGAGGGCGGAAGCGACGCAGTGCCGCCGCATGACGAGTTTTGGGGATACTGGGGCACTTGCAAAGACCGCTTCGGCATCCGCTGGATGTTTAATGTGATGAACCAGCAATAGGAAAGCAGGGTAAAGTACGATCTGTCGGATAGCCATTAAAAGTTGCCGCCGCACAACGCGAAGAATTGCTTCGTGTGCTGGAGGTCCGTTTTGAGAAAAACCGTGGCCGCCATCAAGGTGTGAATGGGCGAAGTGAATGCAAAACTGCTATTATCAGCTAATACGTTAAATGAATTATCCTTTGAAGGATATGGTAAACCTGGCGCCTTCGTTTATTTTACTTTCAACGGCTATTTTGCCGCCCAAACTGGTTATGTGATTGTAAACAAGGTATAGGCCGATGCCTTTGCTATCGTCGTGCTGGTGAAACTTCTGGTTAAAACCGAATATCCGGTCCTTTACCTTATCCATATCAAAGCCCTGCCCTTCGTCAGCAAAAACTAACTGTTTAATTCCGTTTTCGATCTTCGAATAAATCGAGATCACGGGCGCGCTGTCGGGTTTGGCGTATTTGACAGAGTTGGTAATGAGGTTAAGAAACACACTTTCCAGGTACGCTTTATTAAACTTAACTTTTCGGCATGCCGAAAAATCGATGTGTATTTTTGCCCGCGAATTTAATATCAGCGAACGCAGCGAAAGCAGCGCTTCGTCAAGGCATTCGCTTAGATCCAGTTCGCCCGCGTATACATTAAGGATACCTTTTTGATCTAAACGGTCTACGTAGCTATCCAGCGTATGCTTTAAATTTTCGGTCGATGTCTTCAGCATCCCTATAAATTCCAGCGTTTCCTCATCCTGTATCTTGGAAATATCCAAAAGACTAAACACAGAAAGTAAATTGCTGACCGGCAACCGCAGATCGTGTGAGGTGGTATACGTTAGCTGCTTCAGATCGTTATTGATTCTGGTCAGGTTGCTCAATAACCCGTTCCGGTCTTCCTCTACCTTTTTTTTATGGGTAATATTTTTTGCGATAGCAAAAACCACCTGCTCGCTCAATATCGGCATCGACGTCCACGAAAGCCAAACGATGTCGCCCGTTTTTGTTACATAGCGGTTTTCAAAATTAAACAGCGCATTATCTTTTATAATATTATCGCGCTTTTTTGAAGTTATATCTCTATCATCCGGGTAAACAAAGTCATCTATTGGCCGCGCAAATAATTCTTCATCGGTGTAGCCCAGCGTTTTTGATACGGTAGGATTTATTTTTTTAAAATACCCGTCAAAGCCGGCTATGCAAAGCAAATCGGGCGACAAGTCAAAGAAAAGCTCTAAGTTATAAACACCTGCGGGTGTATCACGGGGGAAAGAAACAGTATCCGTCATTAGTCAATTAACCCTCTAAATTAATCAATATTACGGATTTTACAACAGAAAGGTTTCCCGTAGTCAACTATGGCCGTTTGTTTATTTACTTATATTTTTTTGAAAAGAAAAATAATACAATTATTATGATTTTTTGTTTCGTTTTAATTAATTTTTTTATAACTTTATCGTTCACCTAATTAAAATGAAAAAGAAGATTTTTGTAGTGGAAAATGACGAAGCCATACTGGAAATTGTGGAATCGTTGCTGGTGGACGAGGGTTATGACGTGAAAGCTGTACGATCCGGAGAAAGCATTTACGAACAAATTGAGCGTTATAAACCCAATGTCATCCTTCTCGATATCATTAAACCTACCGATGCTGGTACCGAGCTTTGCCGCACCCTGAAAGCAGATAAAAGAACCAGGCATATCCCGGTTGTGGTAATGTCAACCCATGCTAAAGTTGCCGAAACGATTAAAAGCGTTTGTGCCGACGAGGTTGTGCCGAAACCCTTTGACATTTTTGACTTCCTTAACGCCATCCAGTTACAGCTCTCGGCGTAGCTCCGAATGCCCTGTCTTCTTGTCCTCTCCAAAATAATGGCGGGCTATATCGCTATTTTTATACATTTAGCTGATGAATAAACCAATATGCCTTTTATTTTACCTGCTGCTGTTCATCTCCTGCAATCCATCCGGTCAATCGTCATCCGGTAAAACGGTATTTAATATCAACCTGGATGAAGGCTTGAGCTCGCTCGATCCTGCATTTTCGCGCAACCAAAACGCCATATGGATGAACAACCAGCTATACAATGGCCTTGTGCAAATTGATGATAGCCTGAAAACCCGGCCGTGCATTGCCAAAAGCTGGGAAATATCGCCTGACGGAACCTTATATACCTTTCACTTACGCAACGACGTTTATTTTCATGACAATCCGCTTTTTCCAAATGGCAGGGGACGCAAAGCAACGGCCGGCGATTTTGTTTATAGCTTTTACCGCCTGATCGACCCGAAGGTGGCCTCGTCCGGCTCGTGGATATTCAGCGACAAAGTTGCCGGTAAAAACAGCTTTAAGGCGGTAAACGACAGCACCTTTCAAATACAGCTTAAACAGCCATTTCCGCCGCTGTTAAGCATGCTTACGGCGCCGTATTGTTCGGTAGTGCCGCACGAAGTGGTTGATCATTACGGAAAAGACTTTCGCCAGCACCCGGTAGGCACAGGGCCGTTCAGGTTTAAATACTGGAAAGAAGGCGAAGTAATGGTGTTATTAAAAAATGAAAAATATTGGGAAAAGGATAAAAATGGCAGCTCCCTCCCACATCTCGATGCGATACGGGCCACTTTTATCGGCGATAAGCAAACCGCGTTTATGGAGTTTATCAGTAAAAAGCTCGATTTTTTGAACGACATTGACGGCAGCTACCGGGATGATATCCTCACCAAAGCCGGAAAAATAACACAAAAATATAAAGGAAAATTTACCATCAGCACCGGGCCTTATTTAAATACCATTTATCTGGGCATGCTGGTAGACAGCAGCCTGGCTATCGTAAAACATTCCCCTCTACGAATATTAAAAATAAGGCAGGCCATCAACTACGCCATTGACAGGCAAAAGATGATCAAATATCTGCGCAACAGCATGGGAACCCCCGGTGTTGCCGGATTTATACCGGTGGGGATGCCGGGATTTGATGCCCGCGAAGTGAACGGATATGCGTACAATCCCGAAAAATCGCGCCAGCTGCTTAAAGAAGCCGGCTACCCAAACGGCAGTAACCTGCCTGAAATTGTGCTTCATACAACCGTTGGTTATCGCAGCCTGATAGAATATGTGCAGGGGCAGCTTGACCGCGTGGGCATTAAAACCAGTGTCGAGATAACGCAGGGTGCCAGTTTGCGCGAACTGGTGGCCAAAAACGGCGTTAATTTTTTTTATGGCACCTGGATAGCCGACTATCCTGATGCGGAAAATTATCTCTCGGTATTCTACTCAAAAAACAAAATACCCTATGGGCCAAATTATACCGGTTTTAACAATAAACAATTTGACAATTTATTTGAACAGGCCTACCACGAAGTGAACGACGAAAAACGTTACGCCCTTTACCGTAAAATGGATAACCTGGTAATGCAGCAATCACCGGTGGTGATCTTATACTACGACAAGCGCGTAAATCTTTATCAAACCAATATCAGCGGCTATAGTGTAAATGCACAGAACCTCCTGACTTTAAAAAGGGTGATCAAGCGCTGATCGTCGGAAGACAACCGGTTGCAATTATTGTTGTTTTGGTATGTATTTAGCATATTTACTATATTTGTTCATGGATGCGTTGATAGTTTATCCAAAAAACAAGGAACAGCTGGCTGCCATAAAAGCGGTTATGAAAGTAACTTTTGAGCAAAAAAATACAACTTATCCGGATTATGTGATAAGCGGTGTAAAAGAATCCATCAAACAGGCAGATGAAGGCAAATTAACTCCTTATACCGGGATTAAAGACATGCTGAACCTCCTATGAGTTTAGCTGTTGTTTACACACCGCGTTCTAAAGATACATTAGCATCCGTTTATGAATTTATTCTCGGCCGGTTTGGCACTAATTCCGCAAATAAGTTCATTCTAAAAGCCGAAGTCACGATCAGACTTATTGCCGAGCATCCGTTTATGTTTAAGTCATCGGCCATTGACGAAATGTAAGAATAGGCCTGATCACCAGGCAATGTTCATTGTTTTACCGGGTGACAGATTCTTCCGTTCACCTTTTATTTTTTGGGGATAATCGTCAGGAACCGATGATATAAAAGGTGTTTTTTCATTGTCGTAGTTGAGTTTTCAGACTATGATTCAAGGCGGTTCCATTGCTAAAATAGGCTAATATCGTCGTTCAAATTTACGAACCTCTGGCGGCGGAAACCTGCATTGTACTAACTCCGGCTACCAAACATCACAATTCCGCAGGCGTCGTCACGAAAAACTTGATTCCTGGCGTAATATCTTTCCTATGTGGAACTGTACAAAGGCATCCATCGAATCGGACCTTTTGTTGTTATTGTTAAAGTTAAGCGGCTTTATCAGGTATCCCGAAACACCCAGCTTTTCCATGGCCTTCCTGTCCTGTTCTTCGCCCGATGTGGTCATTACAAAAACCTTGATGTGCTTTAACATGTTATCTTCTCTTAAGATCTTCAAAAACTCAATGCCGTTCATTTTGGGCATATTCATGTCAAGCAAAATAAGGCTTGGCAGCGGCTTCATAGGTTGTCCCCCTTTGCCGCGAAGCATTTCCAACGCTTCTATTCCATTGTACGCGGTAAATAATTCATAAGCGATATCCAGCTTCTTTAATGACCGCTCAACGCTTATAATATCCAATTCATCATCTTCAACCAACAATATTCTTTTGTTATTCATAATTAATTTTTTGGCCATGTAAATATAAACTTTGCTCCTTTACCGGCAGAGGAAACCACGCTAATGGTGCAATGCCTTTCTTCAATTATCTTTTTTACTATCGCCAGCCCTATGCCGGTGCTCTCTTTATCGTGTTTCTCGCGCAGGGTTTGAAAAATTACGAATATCTTTTCGTGATATTCCTGGTCAATTCCCTGCCCGTTATCGCTAACGCTAAATTCATACTGATCACCCTTTTCAGCACACGAAATTTCAATTCGTCCGTTTTCCGGCGGCGTATATTTTACCGCGTTGCTAATTAAATTGCTAAACACCTGTTGCAGCAGCAGTTTTTCGGTCCATAATTTGGGGAGCTCTCCGTGGCTAAATTCAAACGCCTTGGGTACGATCATTTCAGCAAGCTCTTCTACCATTACATTAACGTCCGTTTCTTCCTTTACCGGTTTTTCGCGGCTTATCCGGGCATAATCCAATAACCCGTCGATCAGATCCTCCATTCGTTTGATCCTTTGCGGAATAATATCCAGGTATTTTCTCATGTCGGGCGATATCTCGTTATTCAAATCCTCTTCAATCCACTGTATAACGTTATAAATGCCTCTTACCGGTGCTTTCAGATCGTGTGAAACCACGTAGGCAAACTGGTTGAGTTCAGCATTGCGTTTTTCAAGCTCGCTAATGTTACGGCTTAGCTTTTCCGACATGCTGTTCAGCGAAATTGATAAGCTGCTGAGTTCATCCCTTTTATCATCCTTAACCTGGGTAAAGTCACCCCGCGAGATGTTTTCCGCCAGTTTCACCATAGAGGCGATCCGGCCTGATATCTTCAGCACAATAAAAATCGCGCTGGCGATACCCATGATAATGATAAATATGCTAAAAAAAACTGAAACCGTTTCAGTTCGCCGTATTGACGCTTCTAACGCTTTACGCCTGCCCTCGCGTGTTTTATATTCGCTTATATCAAACGTGCGAAGCAAGCTGGCTATCTCATCACTATAGCTTTTTGCCACCCGCTTTTTAAATTGTGTTTCGAATAGCCGTTGATATTCGGGCAAAAAATGCGGATCGCGTATCGCCTTTCTTTTGGCCTTGATCAAAAGGTTTCCATAATTGATCCATAATTTGTGGAACGCGAGGATCGAGTCGAGCCGGCGGTCCTGGTCGGGGGAAGCTGTTAGTATGTGCCCATGATTTATGAGGGCTGGTATCGTATTTAATCCGGTATTATACGGCTCGAGAAAGGCTTCATCGCCGGTGAGTAAAAACCCCCTGAAAGCATTATGAATATCGGCGATGGTCCTGCTTAAAGAACCCGAATTCCTGATAATCGCTTCAGAGTTGGTTAAAAATGCCGTATTGGTATTTACTTCCTTTGTCAGGGTATAATTTGTATAAGAATCGATCAAATCGATAGATATGACGATCAGGAACCCAATGGATATTTGCGTTGCCAGTTTCATAGCAGGTAGAACAGCAGATGACGAGTTTTGCAAAGTAGCAATTTACTGCCTTAACCGCCAATTTTTTTATAATATACTCGCGCCGTTACAGGTGTCCTTCGCTAAAAACGGCAATCAATATCCTATAACGTACATCAATTATATTTTAGCGCATCGGCATTGATAACAGCAGCCTGGTTGTCCCTGGTGGCATCAGTGCCTAAAATAACTACGGCGTCGGCGCCAATATTTTTTGCGTAGGCCGATAATTTAGCCTTTACGAACGACTGGCCCGCATTGATACACGTTAAATGCCCGATAACTTTGTAATCCCGCTTTACATCGTGATTGGAGTAGTAAATGTCAACGGCAGATGTCGGCGTAAGCTTATCGCCAAAATAGGTGACCGTAACACAGGATGAGAACAAAAAGCAACATGCGATCAGGATAAAGTGGTAAGTTTTCATTGTTTAAGGTTTTAATTTTCAATTATTGTGATTTTCAATTACGACTAAGCCGCTGCCATAAGGTTTATTATCGGCAAGTAATAATGCTATTACACAGGATGTAGCCTGCAATCGGTGACTGCATGCAATAAAAAAGCCTCCCCAACCGGAGAGGCTCAAACCTTTTAGCCCTGCCTGCCCGGAGGCAGGTTTCGCCTTTAAGCTTTAACCTTACGAAGCCATTTGCCTGCGGATGATATTCAGCGCGCCGCCGGCTTTAAACCACTCTATTTGCTGTGCATTATACGTATGGTTTACGGGGATGCTTTCCATCGTGCCGTCCTTATGGTGCAGCACTACCGCCAGCTGTTTGCCGGGAGCAAATTGTTTCAGGCCTGTAATATCGATAACATCGTCCTCCTGTATCTTTTCATAGTCGCTGCTGTCGCCAAAGGTGATGGCCAGCATACCTTGTTTTTTTAGATTCGTTTCGTGGATGCGGGCAAACGATTTTACCAGTATAGCGCGCACACCTAAATGGCGCGGCTCCATTGCCGCATGCTCGCGCGATGAGCCTTCGCCGTAATTTTCGTCGCCCACTACGATGGTTCCGATACCATGCGCTTTATAATCGCGCTGGGTTAAAGGCACCGGCCCGTATTCGCCGGTGAGCTGGTCTTTTACGCTATCGGCCGAGTTATTAAAATAATTGATGGCCCCGATAAGCATGTTATTTGAAATATTATCCAAATGACCGCGGAATTTCAGCCACGGACCTGCCATCGAAATATGGTCGGTGGTGCATTTGCCCTTTGCTTTAATCAATAGCCTCAGGCCGGTAATATCGGTACCTTCCCATGCCGGGAATGGATCGAGCAGCTGCAAGCGCGATGAGTGCGGGTCAACTTTTACATCTACGTTGCTGCCATCCTCGGCCGGCGCCTGGTAGCCTGCATCATCAACGGCATAACCTTTTATGGGCATTTCAATGCCTAACGGCTCATCCAGTTTTACCTGCTCGCCTAACTCGTTTGTCAGCGTATCGCAAAGCGGGTTAAAGGTAAGGTCGCCGGCTATGGCCATCGCGGTTACAATTTCCGGCGAAGCAACAAACGCGTGCGTATTCGGGTTGCCGTCGTTGCGCTTGGCAAAGTTGCGGTTAAACGAAGTAATGATGGAGTTTTTTCGCGACGGATCGTCGGTATGCCTGGCCCACTGCCCTATACATGGCCCGCATGCATTTGCCAGTACTACGCCGCCCATTTTTTCAAACGTATCCAGGTAGCCATCGCGCTCAACGGTATAGCGCACGAGTTCCGAACCGGGCGTTATGGTAAATTCCGCCTGTGTCTTTAAGTGTTTTTGCGTCGCCTGTTTGGCGATGGATGCCGAACGGGTAATATCCTCATAGGATGAGTTGGTACATGACCCGATAAGGCCCACGTCCAGTTGGAACGGCCAGTGATTTTCGCGCACTGCCGTGGCGAATTTCGAGATCGGCCAGGCCAGGTCGGGCGTAAACGGGCCGTTAATATGCGGTTCAAGCTCCGACAGGTTAATTTCAATCACCTGGTCAAAATATTGTTCAGGGGTAGCATAAACCTCGTCATCGCCGGTCAAATGTTCCTTTACGGCATTGGCAAGCTGCGCAATATCCGCACGCATGGTACCGTTAAGGTAATCGGCCATTTTTTCATCGTAACCAAAAATGGAGGTGGTTGCGCCTATTTCGGCGCCCATATTACATATCGTTCCTTTGCCTGTGGCAGATAGTGAACGTGCGCCTTCGCCGAAATATTCAACAATGGCGCCGGTGCCGCCTTTTACAGTTAAAATACCGGCTACTTTAAGTATGACATCTTTTGCAGACGTCCAGCCGGATAATTTACCGGTCAGCTTTACGCCGATCAGTTTTGGGAATTTAAGCTCCCAGGGCAAGCCGGCCATTACATCGCAGGCATCGGCGCCGCCAACCCCTATGGCGATCATACCCAGTCCGCCCGCGTTTGGTGTGTGCGAGTCCGTACCGATCATCATACCGCCCGGGAAGGCATAGTTCTCCAAAACCACCTGGTGAATAATTCCCGCGCCGGGCTTCCAAAAGCCCAGCCCGTATTTATCCGATACGGACGAAAGAAAATCGTAAACCTCTTTATTTACATCTTTAGCGGTGCTCAAATCTTCTGCCGCGCCAACCTTGGCCTGTATCAGGTGATCGCAGTGTACGGTCGACGGCACAGCCACTTTAGGCCGGCCGGCCTGCATAAACTGAAGCAGCGCCATTTGCGCCGTCGCGTCCTGCATGGCAACACGGTCGGGTGCGAAGTCAACGTAATCCACGCCGCGGCCAAACGCCTGTTTTGCTTCGCCTTCGGAGAGGTGCGCGTATAATATTTTTTCGGTTAACGTCAAATGTTTACCGGTCGCTTTACGGGCAGCATCCACGCGGGTACTGTAGCGGTCGTAAACTTTTTTGATCATATCTAAATCAAAAGCCATTATATAGATCTTAAGGTGAGAAAAATTGATTTAACCGGCCAATGGTTATTAGGCGGGCTAACGCCGCGAATTTACAAAAATTACAGGCAATGTGGTGTCAGTAGTTTGTACAAATTTTATTTGGAGGGGTTCTAAATTGGTGATTGGAGATTTGTGATTAGAGATTAGGTGTTCGGGGTGTTACAGACATTTGTCTGAACCTTGATTATATGATTGAAGGATTAACGTGATTTTTGGACAAAACACAAAAGAGCGCTGGCTAAAACGTCATAACCAGCGGGCCGGGGTAAGGGCGTGAATGCCGGTTTAGCTTTTGGATGGGGCACCAAAAGCGTAAGAGCCGCAGGCGGATTAAAAACCGGCAGAGCGGGCTGAAGCATTGGTTATGACTTGACTTTTTGGTTCCTTTTGTGTCAAGAGGAGACTATATATCTGTTAGACCATGGGCGGATTATTTAGAACGACTTTAAATTGTAACATTAATATCATAAAGGTATCTTAATATTAGGTATTTACGTAAACTTAAATATCTTTGACCAACCTTATTACCAATACCTCGATAATAATATGTCTCATTGGAGGGCGAAATCAGAATTGAATTATAGTGCTACAAACAATTTGATTGCTAATGCGTTTTTTGCATCAAGTGTTCATTGTTCTTATTATAGCTGTGTTCAATTTATGTACCATATCCTAAGTAGCCATTGCCAAAAATCAAATAGACAAATTTCAGATGAAAGCTTTGATGGTTCTAAGGTTCAAGGGGGTCTGCATAATTGGTTAATAAATACCATATTTGCAGAGTTCGGAAATAAAATGGATGCAAATACGTTTGATGAACTCATAACCGACTTGCAATTTTTAAGAGTGAGGTCGGATTATAAAAATGAGGTGATAGAAATCGATCACGCAATATCTGCAAAAAACACCGCTCGAAAGACACTGAACGTATTAAAAAGGAACTTTAAAACATGAACTCACAAGAATATATATTAGATCGTCTAAATAAAATCGTTGCTGAGTATCCCTTTGTACAATGCACTTATCAGTATGATAGGTTTTGCAATTTGCATAGTGTGCAAATATTACCAAGGATTTATTTAAATAACCCCGATGGATTTGGCGATTTGCAATATTCTATCAAAAAAGAATTTATATCGTTATTCCCATTCGAAAGACTTTCTTTTTTTTCTATTGGGAATACTGTAAATATTGAGCAAGAGAACTATATAGCCACCATAGTAGGAAAATGCTTTAAAAACCCAGAGATAGAAGTATTTCCAGATAACACGATTCATATTGAGAATATTGATTCTGCAATTGATAAAGAGGCTAATTACGCATTGGCTGCCTAACAATGGAATCAATTAAAAAATCCCCGTTCCGGTTAACCCAGTTTATAGTAAAGGAATTTAATATAATAAGAGAACCAGTTAAGCAGGGTAAAATAGATTTCAAAATAAACCCTTCTGGGATTATCGATGAAACTAACAAAATTTTCAAGCTAACATTAGAAATGTTTGTAAAGGATATTTCCGGAAGTTTCGATATTAGCTTAAAGGCATACGGTTTTTTCGAATTCAAAAATGCCCCATCAGCAGATCAGCTATCGGGCTATTTTTACACAAATGCACCAGCTATAATCTTTCCTTATATTAGGGCTTATATTTCAGCAATTACCGCCTTATCTGGGTTAAATGCTGTTAATCTACCAGTAATGAACCTGGTTTCATTGCGAAGCGCGCTTAAGGCCAATACCGTTAACGAACTCATTAATAAGGCAGCCAAATAATTCGTTACCCCCTGTTTTTATACAACATAGACTAAAGAAAGTCTTTCACGTCCTTACCCAGTACATCTGCAATACTCTTTAAGCTAAGGATATGGCAGTTTCTGCGCCCCCTCTCCAAAAAGGATAGGTTTGCCAAATCAATCTTTGACAAAGTAGCCAGTTCGGTTAGGGGCATTTTTTTAGCTTTTCGGGCAACCCTTATTTTTTGCCCCATATCCAAAAGAAATTGATCGTTATTCATTATTTCGCGGTTAATACTTTATACTTCAAAGTTCCCTCACAATTAGCCAAGGCATCGGCAAAACGTTCGTCTTGAAATGCTTTACGGTGATTATAGCGAAACGCTGATTCATCGCAGTAGCGTTGTAGATGCTTCGCACTTACTGAATGGTGTATACCATTGATCTGCTTCTTTAGGATGTTCCAAAAGCCCTCTATTGAGTTTGTATGCACCTTGATATCTTCGTACCTCACATATTCTTTTTCCCGGTGATTAACTTTCTTATGGGTGTAATCCAAATGAAGTTTATTATATGCGTGGTGTTCATCTGTTACCATAATACTGTCGGCCGCAACAAACTCTTTTATAGTAGGGATAACGTTGTCAGCATCGGTTTTCGCAATAACCCTTGTTTTCACGTTCCCACCTCTTTGAACAGCACCTAAGACCATAGCCTTATTGCCTGCACCGCCTCTCACGGTTCTTTTGCTGGCATGTTTATTTGATTCAGAGCCACCCACGTATGATTCGTCAATTTCTACAATCCCCTCTAATAATTCGGGTGCTGTAACTGTCAGCATTTCACGGATTCTATGGTTTAAGTGCCAAGCGGTTTTTTGAGTAACGCCTAACCACGTAGCCAGTTGCAAGCTGCTTATTCCTTTGCTATGAACGGCTAAAATATAGGTAGCCAAAAACCATTTGGTTAATGGGATTTTTGTGTTTTCGTATATAGTACCAACGGTAACGGAAAATTTGCTTCTGCACTCTTTTTCACGGCATTTAAAAATCCTGTTATTGGTAGCAAACCTTTTAACATTCGTAGAACCACAGCAAGGACAAGCGGGCGTTTCACCCCACCTTTGAGCCTCTAAATATTCCCGGCATTTTTCCTCTGTTGAAAAGTGAGCCTGAAAGTCGAATATGTTTTTGAATGTTTTCATCGTTGTGCCGTTTGCTTATTCAAAGATAAAAGAATTTTGTGTTAAACCAAAATTTATCTTATATTTTTTAATTAAACAATTCAAAATGTTGAAATGTCTAATTAAAATTAACAATGTAATTGCTTGATTAATAGGATAATTTAATGGTATATTTGAATTGTTAAATTATTTATCATTTAATAAACATTTCAACATGGAAAATATATTCAGAGCCACTAAACTCGTTAAACCGTCTTATGACTCACCAGTAACTGATTTAATAATTGACCTTGAGAAACTTAGGACAAAAATCATGAGTGGCACAACCAACTATTTTGTTTTTTTCCAAATTAAAAATATTTTCCATACGCTCGAAAGTATTGGGTCTGCACGAATTGAAGGGAATAATACTACTATCTCTGACTACTTACAAACCAAGTTAGAAAACAGGGAAGATATAGAGGAAAGAGAGGGTATCAAAGAGATAGACAACATTGAGGAGGCCATCAATTTTATTGAGAGCACCGTCATGGATAGCAAAATCGATAAACCATTCATTAGTGAATTACATAAGATTGTTGTGTCAAATTTGGACTATATAGGTGGAGAGGGCGATAAAAATCCAGGTTCGTTTCGTCATAACAATGTAGAGATTAAAAAATCGGATTTAAAGCCGATAGATTGGGTTTTGGTTGATGAGTATATGGATGAATTAATCCATTTCATAAATAAAAACGATCTACCCAAATATGACTTATTAAAAATAGCAATTGTCCATCATAGATTTTTATGGATACATCCATTTAGAAATGGTAACGGCAGAACTGCAAGACTAATAACTTATGCTATGTTAGTGAAGTATGGCTTTAACGTAAATTCGGTGCGGATTTTAAATCCTACTGCAATTTTTTGTAACACACGAGGCGACTATTATAACAATCTCGCCAGAGCTGATAAGCACACGGATGAGGGACTTCTTGCGTGGGTAGAATATGTTTTGAGGGGATTAAGGATAGAAATAGAAAAGGTTGATGCACTTGCGGATTATAACTACTTGAAAAAGCAAATTTTGTTGCCAGCTATTGATTATGCCTATGAAAAAGAGAAAATTAAAGAAATTGAAGTAAAAATCTTAAAGGTCGCAATTGAAAAGCAAATACTTGTAGCAAATGATTTAAGACCAATATTTCATAATAAGCGAGACTCTGAAATTTCAAGACAAATCAAATTTTTGACAGATAAAGGGATGTTAGAGCCTATAGAAACGAAGGCAAGAAAATATCGCCTTAAATTTTACAACAATTATCTTTTGGGCGCAATTATACATTTATTAGGCGAGAATGGATTTTTGCCTGACAGGGAAGATTTGTTAAAAATAAAAGGGGCGTAAAGCCCCTAAAGATCGTCGTCGTAGGCGGTGAAGTTGAGTGCAAATATATTCACTCTTAACCTCGTAAATCAGCAATCCCATGAGTTGTCCCTCATTACGGCGAAAGTGGTTTACGAGGCTTTCTTGTTAAACAAAGTTAACGAAATTTGTTAGCTTTATATTATGAAAACAATGAGATTTGAAAATCCACCATTGAGTTTTAAGCCGAAAGTTCTATTTATAGAACAGCAAGAAAACGGATGGCAATATAAAATATATGCTGATGGAAAAGAAATAGGGTTGTTACTATATCGAAATGAGTATGCGGTTGTACCCGGTGACGAAATTATATTCACAGATGACGACAATGAGTTTTTAATAAATGCCACAAGCATTAATCTTAATAAAGCACCACAAGAGGCAAGCAATATCTTTCATTCAATAATGAAGGCCAGCGTTAGTAAAACAGCTACCGAAAAGAAAGATAAAAGGGTTACGCCAAAGCCTAAAAAATAGCATTATGTCCAGAATTGACGGTGTACTAGACATTAGTGGAGAATTAGCGTGCCTTGTTCTGTATATAGTATTTTTAATATTATCCTATATTTTTTATAAAATAGCTGTTTCACTAAAGCGTTATTGGTTTATTACTTCTATCGCAACTTACTTAATTTCTATATACTTTTATTTCGATTTATTGAGCCAACTTCATTACTACTTACGTGATAATAAAATAGCTTATATAGAGTTTGGCCATGCAAGTCTTGAATTAATAATGCTCGCGTTATTTTCGTTTTTAAACGCGTTCGTATTGATTGGTTTTGTAATATATAGACGCAGCTTAAAAAGCAAACCCCGTGGTCTAACAGGTATATAGTCTCCTGTCAAGACAAAAGGAACAAACATACTCAGCAGCAGTTAAATGAAATAAACCATCAACCCAATACGCCAAACTCCCAACCGTTTTTACTCCACACCTCAATTGCCCGTGGCAAGGCATATTCCATCCGTTCTTTTGCTTTTAAACTATCATGGAAAAGAACGATATCGCCCGGCCTGGTATTTTTTATCACATTTTCCAGGCATTTTTCCGGCTTTAAATTAATATCAAAATCTCCCGAAAGCACCGACCACATGATGATCTGGAGCTCGGGCTTTGCATTTTGCAAAAGTTTAACCTGCGACCGCTTTATACGCCCGTACGGGGGGCGAAATAATTTGGTATGTAATAATTCATCGGCCTGTAAAAAATTATTTAGGTAGGTTTGGTCGTTTGTGTCCCAGCCTTTTAAGTGATTATAAGTGTGATTGCCTATGGCATGGCCCTCGTTTTTTACCTGTTCAAAAATGTCCGGATGCTTGCGCACATTGTCGCCAATGCAAAAAAACGTTGCTTTTGCATTATATTGCTTCAAAATATTTAAAACAAACGGTGTAACAATGGGTATAGGGCCGTCGTCAAAAGTCAGGTAAATGCAACCGGGCGCATTATCTATATCCCATATAAGACCAGGATATAGTTTTTTTATCAGCCACGGTGTTTTTACCAGGTACATTATTAGAAATGAGATTTGAGACCGAACGAACCAACAATCCAGCATCTCAAATCTAAAGAAAATTCAGAATAACCTTATGACACAATATATATCAGGATTTAAACGGGCAGGCATTTTTAGTATCCTGCTGTTGGTTTTAGTTAGCTTTACGGCAAAGGCCCAGCGCGTGGTATCACTGCAGCAAGCCGTTGATCTTACCTTAAAAAATAACCTTACTATTAAGCAGGCACAGTTTACCGAGGCATTGGGCACCGAAGATTACCAACAGGCCAAAAACAATATGCTGCCTAATCTAACGGCCAACCCGCAGGCCTCCTATAACCTTGGCCGCAGCCCCAATTTAACAACGTATACCTACAGTAGCAAGTCGTTTTTATATGTCAACGGCGCGGCGTCGGTGGGCGTAACGCTTTTTCAGGGCGGGCAGCTGCGCAACCAGATACTGCAAAATAAGTTGATTCTCGACGTAGATAAAACCAACACTGCAAAAATTAAAAACGACCTGCTGTTAAATGTAGTTACAGATTACCTTACAATATTAACGGACCAGGACCTGGTGATCGCCGCAAAACAACAGGTCGCGCTGGCTAACATTACCTTAGACCGGGCGCAAAAAAACTTTGACCAGCAAAACGCGACACGTGCCGACCTGGCACAAGCGCAATCGCAGGTTTCAACCGCCCAGCTTAATCTGACCAATGCCCAAAACCAGGTGGACCTGGCCATTTTAATATTAAAGCAATACATGGAAATGGATCCGGCAACCGAAATAACCGTTGAAAAACCCGATATCAGTAAATTAACAGATTTAAGAACGGTATATGATGCCAACGAAGTAATAAAAACAGCTTTCGCCACCAACCCCGATATACATTTAGCCGAGCTGCAACAGCAAACGTATGCCCAGGCAGTAAAAATAGCCAAAGGTAACTATTACCCAACGGTTTCATTATTTGGTGGAATTGGTTCAAACTATTCAAGTTTGGTAACAAATAAGCTTATCGGTCAAACGGATGCTTATTATCATGTGGTTGGTTCGGTGACTCCTTCCAATGACCAGGTACTTTCGCCAGTAAAATTCAAGGATCCAATCTATTCAAATAATTACCCATTCGCTACACAGTTCGGCGATAACTTAAATGAATCTATAGGCATTAGCGTTCAGATACCCATTTTCAACCGTTTCCTGGCGCGCACATCGGTGCGTAAGGCTAAGATCAACTACCAGTATGCCCAGCTGACCACGCAATTGGCGAAAAACACGTTGAGTAAAACAATAACCCAGGCGATGCTCGACCTGCAGTCGGCTGAAAAAAGTTATCAATCGGCGCTGCGGACGTTCGAGTCGAACAAAGAAGCGTTAAACGTTGTGAAGCAGCGTTACGATGCCGGTTTGGTAAACACGCTTGATTATAACACATCGCTTACCAATTACAATAAGTCGCAAAATGATATGATCGAGGCAAAATACCAGGTTATATTCAGGACTAAAGTAATTGATTACTATTTGGGCAACCCAATAACGCTGTAGTATGCAGACGTGCAGATAAAAAATAAAACAATTCGAAATCGAAAATCCGAAATCCGAAATAACAAAGAATCATGGGAAAGACTACAAAATATATACTGATCTCGTTGGGCGCATTGATCGTCTTAATTGTACTGGCGAAAATGACCGGCATAATAGGTAAACCACAGCTAACCCAGGTAGCCACCGAAAAGGCTACTGTACGTGCCGTTAATGAAACCGTATCGGCCAGTGGTAAAATAAAGCCTCACGTGGAGGTTAAAATAAGCCCCGAGGTTTCGGGCGAGGTTGTCGAGCTGCCGATCAAGGAAGGCGACGTGGTAAAAAAGGGCCAGCTGCTTTGCAAGATAAGGCCGGATATTTTAAAGTCGGAGCTTGACCGCGCGGTTGCATCTTATAATACGCAAAAGGCAAGCATCGGCAACTCTAAACAAATGCTCAGGCAGGCCCAGGCTACTTTTGATAACCAGCAGTCGATATACAAACGCGACAAGGCGCTATACGATAATAAAGTGATAACAGCAGCCGAGTTTGAAGCCGCAAGGGCCAGCTACCAGGGTGCTGAAGCCGCGCTGGAAGCCGCAAAACAAAATGTTATTGGCTCCACTTACGGATTGGCGCAATCGTCGGCATCGGTTAAAGAAGCCGGCGACAACCTGGTTAAAACCACCATTTATTCGCCGGTTGATGGCGTGGTGTCCAAATTGTCTATCCAGAAAGGCGAGCGTGTGCTTGGAACACAACAATTTGCCGGTACAGAGATCATGACGATATCCGACTTAAGCCAGCTGGATGTGAACGTGGATGTAAATGAAAACGATATTAACCGCATCAAGTTGGGCGATTCGTCAAAAATACAGGTGGACGCCTTTTTGGGGAAGGACTTTACAGGCGTGGTAACTGAAATTGGGAGTTCGGCCAACGTGGTGGGCACCAATGCCGACCAGGTGACCAATTTTACCGTTAAGGTAAGAATCGCGCCCGATTCGTATAAAAACCTGCTTATTAAAACAGCAGACAACCCTTCGCCCTTCAGGCCGGGGCTTACCGCTACGGTGGATATCAATACCAACCATGCCAAGTCATTAACCGTACCTATCCAGTCGGTAACCACCCGCGTTGAAAAAAAGGCGCCGGCTATTCCAAATGCTAAAAACCAGGATGATAATAAACCACAAATTGCAGCGCCGATAAAGGAATTTGTATTTGTGTACAACGCAGGTAAAGTTAAACAGGTACCCGTTACCACCGGCATACAGGACGATACCTATATCCAGATATTATCGGGTTTAAAAGAAGGAGACGAGGTGGTATCAGCACCATTTTCAGCCATATCTAAAACACTGAACGACAATATGACGGTGCAAAAAGTAGATAAAAGCAAGCTATTTACGGGAGACGCCAAGTAGAGCTGGCAGTGGGCAGTTGTGAGCAGGCAGGAAATATTGAATAGTACTTATTTTCACTACTCGCCATTTGCGATTCACCATTCACAAATTTCATTAGATTTGTCCTGTCAAGTAAACCTGGCCGGACATTTTTATTGTAATGCATAAGCAAGATAACAAAATAGCTGTGATCGGCGGCGGCAGCTGGGCCACGGCCAACATTAAAATGCTTGCCGATAATACAACCGCCAAAGAAATATTCTGGTGGATGCGCTGCGAGCAGTCCGTTCAGCATATCCATAAATTCAGGCATAACCCCAATTATCTCAGCTCGGTTGAAATTGACGTGCCTGCACAAAACATATCAACTGATCTTAAAAAAACCATTGAGCAAGCAAATTTTGTATTGCTGAACGTTCCGGCTGCATTTTTAAAAGATGCTTTGGCAAACATCACGCCGGCCCATTTTGCAGGGAAAAAAGTGATCTCGGCCATAAAGGGTATCGTTCCTGACGAGAACCAGATCATAGGGGAGTTTATGAACCAGCATTATGACGTACCGTTTGACCATTTCATCGTGATCAGCGGGCCATGCCATGCCGAGGAAGTGGCGCTCGAGAAATTATCATACCTCACCATTGCTTCGCGCGATACGGAGCTCGCCGCTGAATTTGCCGGCATGATCAGCACCCGCTACATAAAAACCATTATTTCCGATGATATTTACGGTACCGAATATGGCGCGGTATTAAAAAATGTGTATGCCATTGCCAGCGGCATTTGCCACGGTATAGGTTATGGCGATAATTTCCAGGCGGTATTGATCTCCAACGCGATTCGCGAGCTGGAACGATTTGTTGCCGCCGTCCATCCGATAGATCGCGACATAAAGGAATCGGCTTATCTGGGCGACCTGATGGTGACCGCCTATTCGCAATTTAGCCGCAACCGCACGTTTGGCAACATGATCGGCAAAGGGTATACCGTCACCTCGGCGCAGTTAGAGATGAACATGGTTGCAGAAGGATACTATGCCGTAAATTGCCTGCACCAGGTAAACAAGCAATACGGTGTATTTATGCCTATATGCAATGCCGTATACGATATATTGTATAACCGGGAACCGCCGGCACTGAAAATGAAACAATTAGCCGGACAATTGAGTTAATAGGTGATAACTTAATAATTAAACAATTATGAAAAATTTATTGAAAATTGCATTCGTGGCTGCGGGGCTTTTAATCTTCGTACAGAGCCAGGCTAAACCTGTATCAAGAGACACTACCGTAGGTCATAAAATTAAACACACGGCGAAAAAGGTAGGTCATAAAACCGGCGAGGCCGCCGAAAAAGTAGGTGACGCTACCGTTACTACAGCAAAAAAGGTGGGCCATAAAACCTCGGAGCTTGCCGCTAAAGGCGCCGCCGACATTACCGACAAAAAATACGAAGGAAAATGTGGTCCGATGGGCGAGACTGTTTATATTAATAAGGATTCCAAATATTTTTATGTCGACAAAAAGGGGCATAGGGTGTACCTGAAAAAGTCGCAATTAAAAGATTCGAAAGACATGAAAATGTAACAACTTAAACACCCGGCAAATGCCGGGTGTTTCTTTTTATAACCGATGAAGAAACGTTTATCATTTGTGTATGCAGCTTGCGCGGTCGCTTTGTTGGTCATAGCGTGTTCAAATCCCAGCAAAAACAAGCTTAAAGGAAACTGGCGGTCGAAGGATGGCGCCATTAAGCTTCATATTGCCGATAAGGGTTTTACCACAGATGACGGCGAAGCCATCACCGAGGATTACTTTTTGAAAGGCGACACCGTTTTCACATCGTTCCAGGGCAACCAGCCTTATACCGTTTTCTTAATACAAAAATTAGACGATCACCATCTTAAATTAATGGGTCCCGATTCCGTAGCGGTGGAGTATAGCCGATAAAAACAAAACCTCCAATTCTTAACGAACCGGAGGTTTAACTAATTAAACTAAACTGTGCCTGGCATCGCGCCGGCTATTATGAAAACTAAAACTTAAAATCTTCTGCGCCGCTCGCCGCGGTCCTCACGGCGCTTGCCCGAAAAGTCGCGGAAGCCGCCGCCTGAGGCGCTTCTATCGCGGTTGCCCCGATAGCCATCAGAACCGCCATCGCGCCTGCCGCCACCACGGTGACCGTCGGAACCGCCGTCGCGGCGCTGGTAGCCACCACCACTGCGATTGTCGCTGGTACCTTCGCCGGCAAGCTCTATCCTTACCGGGCGGCCCTTAAACTCGATCCCGTTAAAACCGGCCGTCACTTTTTCAACATCAGCGTGCTGAACCTCGAAAAATGAGTACACACCCTTAACGTCTATCTTGCCTACCGTGCGCCCGCTGATCTTGGTATTGTTGCAAATGTAACCCAGCAAATCGCCACGGTTAAATTCATCCACCGACCCCAGGTTAATAAACAGGCGTGTATACTCGGACTTGCCCCCCTGGCGGAAAAGAGAACGATCGTCGCTCCGCTCAAACTTGCGGTTTTCGTCAACCGGCGCATTCAGATCAGGTGCATTTTTGTAATAATCCAGGAAGATATTAAACTCGATGGATGCAAAGCGTTTAATGAACTCTTCTTTGCTCATGTCCTTAAATTCTTCCATTATGCGGGGCAGGTACTGGTCAATTTGTTGTTCATTAACCTGCACATCGTGTATTTTGTGCACGATGGCAAACAGCTGCTTTTCGCAAACGTCAAACCCGGTTGGGATCTCGGCCTTTACGAATTTTTTACCTAACCCCCGCTCAATCTGGCGGATCTTGCCCAGTTCCTTCGCGTTGATGATGGATATCGAAACACCTGTTTTACCCGCGCGTGCCGTACGGCCGCTCCGGTGGGTGTAATTTTCCACCTCATCAGGCAGCGAATAATTGATCACATGCGTTACATCGTTTACGTCGATACCGCGCGCGGCCACATCTGTAGCAATCAGCAGTTGCAGATTACGTTCGCGGTAACGCTTCATTACCTTATCGCGTTGCTGCTGCGAAAGGTCGCCGTGCAGCGAATCGGCATTATAGCCATCACGGATCAATGCCTCGGCAATTTCCTGTGTCTCGATCTTTGTGCGGCAAAATACAATGCCGAATATATCGGGATTAAAATCCACGATGCGCTTAAACGCGGCATATTTGTCGCGAGCGCGCACAATATAGTATTCGTGCTCAATGTTTACGTTGCCGGTATTTTTTTCGCCCATGGTAAGCTCAAACGGCTCGTGCATGTATTTTTTGGCGATGCGGCGAACTTCGGACGGCATGGTGGCCGAAAAAAGCCAGGTTTTTTTATCTGTCGGGGTGGTTGATAAGATACTGTCGATGTCTTCCTGGAAGCCCATGTTGAGCATCTCATCAGCCTCGTCCAAAACAACAAATTTAACCTTCGAAAAATCGATGGCTTTGCGGTTGATAATATCAAGCATACGGCCCGGCGTAGCAACAACAATTTGCACACCACGACGTATCTGTCGCAATTGGTCGGAAATGCTGGCGCCGCCATAAACGGCTACCACCTGAACGTTGCCCATTTTTTTGGCATAGTTCTTAATGTCGTTGGTTATCTGTAAACAAAGTTCGCGTGTCGGGCACAATACAAGTGCCTGCGGATAATTTTCTTCGAAGTCCAGCAGTTCTAAAAGCGGCAGTCCGAAGGCAGCAGTTTTACCGGTCCCGGTTTGGGCTAATCCGACAAAATCGTTGCTGCCTGTCAATAGTACCGGGATCGACTGTTCCTGGATCGGTGTAGGATTTTCAAACCCTAACTCAGAGATGGCATTAACAATATCATGACGGATTCCCAGTTCAATAAATGGGTTCATGAATTAAAATAACGAATTTGGCAACATCGCCAAATCGGGCGCAAAGGTACGGATTTTTATCGGCTAATCAAATACCGGCGCAGCTATTGTTGTTTATGACGGTGTACCGATAATTTAAAGAACAAAGGTCGCGCAGGTTTAATTTTACGGTGGTATTTTATTTTCTTAAATTTGTATAAGGCAACAAAAAGTCAATATGGAAAATGCAGCGTTAAAAAAAGAATTAAAAGAGGATATACTCGAAATAATTGAGCACGCAGAAAGTAAACAGCTGAAAGAAATTTACGACTTGTTGACCAATCATTTTAACAATAAATCCTTTGATGATTGGGATTCGATGCCTGAACCTCTAAAACAAAAAATCGATAAAAGCATCGAACAAGCAAATTCCGGTTTAGGAATACCTGCAAAAGAAGCTATAAAGCACGTCCGTGAAAAATATGGGCTAAATGGCTAAGGAAGTCATTCTAACACCCATAGCTTTAACGGATCTGGAAAATATTATCGGCTATCTGACTTATAAATGGGGACAGGCCGTTGTGGACAACTTTATTCAACAATTCGAAAAGAAATTGCAGTCGATAGAAGAGCACCCTGAAATTTATCAATTTATTGATAAAATCAAACAAAGGCAAAAATGCAACCTTACCAAGCATAATATTATTTATTTTATGGAGGCTGAAAATTCAGTTAAAATTCTTACAATTTTTGATACAAGACAAGACCCCCAAAAACTATCCTTTATAATTTAGGTAATTACGATGAAATTTAAGAAAATTCTTCTTTTGTTGTTACTTTTCGAAGCATATTCATCCTTCGCTCAAAAATCCCCGTTCGATACAACCATGTATGGCCGCAATCCGGCAGTTGGTAAATACGCCGATATTCGCGGATTTAAAATGTATTACGAACAATACGGCAAAGGCGAACCGTTGCTGATCATTCATGGCAATGGCGGCTCGATCAATAATTTTTTATACCAGATACCTTACTTTGCTAAAAACTATCATGTTATTCTTGCCGATAGCCGGGCACAGGGAAAATCGGTGGATATGAGGGATTCGTTAAGTTATGAAATGATGACCGACGATTTAAACGCGCTGCTGGATAAGCTTAACCTTAAATCCTGTTATGTAATCGGCTGGAGCGATGGCGGTATCAACGGATTATTGTTAGCCATGCGCCATCCCGATAAGGTGAAGAAACTGGCCGTTACCGGTGCAAACTTGTGGCCCGATACCACAGCGGTTGATCCGTTCATATATCACTGGGCGATGAATATGAATAAAATAACCCGCGACTCCATTAAAAAAATGAAAATGCCGACGCCTGAGATAAAAAATGAACTCAAGTTGCTTCACCTCTTGTCGTACGAGCCGCATATTACGGTTGAGCAGCTGCATGCCATCACCTGCCCCACTTTGGTAATCGGCGGCGACCACGACGCGCTGCTGCCACAGCACACGATGCTGATCGCGCAATCCATTCCGAATTCTTATTTATGGATCATTCCCAATTCCGGCCACTCAACACCTATTTACAAAAGAGACCAGTTTAACCAGGTGGTAAGCGACTTCTTTAGCCAGCCGTACCGAAAGATCGAGAAATTCGGAAGATTTAATTGATGGTACAGTTGTTTAGGTTGATTGCAGAGAATGGTTCATTAGGTTAATCTGAAAACTCCATCAACCTAATCTAACCTATAACTCAATCAACTATCTTAATCTATCCGCCGATTTTACCAGCTTTTCGTCGCGCTGTATCGCTTTGACCGCGAAGATGAGGAATAGCAAACTGATGGATGTAAGGAACAACCCTATTCCCCAGTTATGGGTATCCAGTTGTATGCTTCCCATAGCATGTTTTACCACCTGGGCCATCCAAAAACTATACCCGATAATAACCAGGACAGCGCTGTAGCATAGCGCAATTTGCTGTTTGCGATTTTTATATAAAAAGATGATGACCAGCGGCAATAAACCGATAATTATAGTTGCAATAGTAAGCGCTCCAAAAAATTGAATATGTGCCTGCTGGCCATTAACATCCTGGTAAATGCCCGTTATCATTACAGCCGAAGGTTTGCCATCCAGGTATACGTTATGGGCAAACGGAAACAAGAACAGGGCATATAATGCCAGGCTTGAAAATAAAAGATAAATACTCTGTATACGTTGTAACATCTCGTCAATTTTAAAGCAAAGATATAATAGTTTAAACCATTGTCCGTTTGATTTCTGTTGTGAAAAAAAACTTATTGGAATAATAAATAATTGTATTTTTAACCATTAAACAATTCCTAATTAATTAGCTATGAGTGACGCGTTAGCTTCTCTACAGCCAAGCCAGGTGCAGATAGACAATTTTTTGTTAAAGAAGACCTTTCTTGAACATTTAAATTATATCTACACCGGGAAGCATAATCTTTTAAAATTCTTTTTAGAAGTAAAAGAAATAGCCAAATTAAACGTGTTGAAATTGGCTATCCAGGAAGGTATTGACGATACTAACGACCAGATAACGCAAATGGACGAGATCTACACGTCCATTAAAGAAAAACCATCTAAAACAAAAACGCTCGGTCTCACCGCCATATCCCTTGAAGGCTACCTGGCGATCATTAAATCGGGCAAAACACCGCTGGAGCGCGATGTATTCATCCTGTTTTATTTACAGCAGATAGAAGGTATCGAGATGACCTATTATAAGGTATTAAAAAATCTGGCAAAAGCTGTCGGTTATCAATACAGGTATCTTGACAAGCCGTTCGATGCCGCGGCCGAAAACAAAATCCTCTTCGAGACGATATACAAGGAGTATATTAATTAAGATAAGTTGAAAGGTTGTAAGGGTTGCAGAAGTTGGAATAGTTACTTCAACCCTTTTCAAATTAACACCTTTACAACCTTTACAACAACTACAACCTAATGACTACCTTTGCTGCGTGACCGAAAAGCAGCGTTATTTTATTGAACTTTCTTATGATGGCACACACTATCACGGCTGGCAAATTCAGCCGAACGCGGTTACCGTGCAGGAGGTTTTGAATAATTGTTTATCTACCGTGTTGCGTCAGTCCATTGAAACCACGGGTTGCGGCCGTACGGATGCCGGTGTACATGCCAGGGAGTTTTTTGCTCATTTAGACGTGGAGCCGACAGATCATAGTCCGTGGGCCATAGACGATAATATCATAAGAAGTGTTAACGCCATATTACCTCATGATATCGCGATAAAGCGAATTTTTCCGGTCGCGACTGATGCACACGCCCGTTTTGATGCGATTTCCAGGTCGTATGAGTATCATATTCATTTTAACAAAGATCCCTTTAAAAACGGATACTCATGGGAGTTGCGCGATCGGCCCGACCTCGACCTGATGAATGAAGGCGCCTCTATCATCATGGACCATACCGATTTCAGTTGCTTCAGTAAGTCGAATACCCAGGTGAAAACCAATATTTGTAAAATTTCGAGAGCGGAATGGATTGCGAAAGATGACGCGATCGTATTTCATATCACTGCCGACCGTTTTTTGCGCAACATGGTTCGGGCAATCGTCGGCACGCTTTTGCTTGTCGGAAAAAAAGAAATGGAGCCGGAAAAGGTAAAAGATATTATCGAAAGCAAAAACCGCAGCATGGCGGGCATGTCGGTACCGGCGTGCGGGTTATTTTTAATCGAAGTAAAGTATGGGTAATGTCGGATTTCGATCCGCCAACTGGCGGATCGAATTATTCAATCGGAAACTGCATAACTAATTTACCGTTTAAATTTATCCATATTTTTGCTACACACTCCAAATCCGAAATTGAAAATCCGAAATTCGAAATCAATATATGTCAGAAGTAACCGGTAAAGCGCTCGATTGGAAATTGCTGGGGCGGGTAATGCATTATGTGAAGCCGTATAATACGGTGTTTATCATATCGATGTTCCTGACTATTTTTTTGGCGGCTTCGGCATTGGTGCAGCCCATCCTGATGCAAAAAACACTGGACAATTATATTTTAAAAGACAATTTCAGTGGCCTGGTGTTTATGGCCGGGCTGATGATTGGCATACTCGTCATTCAAACCGCTGCTCAATACCATCAAACCTATCTAACCAATTCGCTTGGTCAGTCGGTTATCCGCGACTTGCGAATCGATATTTTCAACCATATTACCAGCCTGCGGCTCAGGTATTTCGACCGTACGCCTATTGGCATGCTGATCACCCGAACAGTATCTGACCTGGAAACCATCGCCGATATTTTTTCGGAAGGTTTGATCTCCATTATGGGCGACCTGCTGCTGGTGGTGGTAGTTATCGCCTACATGCTCATTAAGGATTGGAAACTGGCGCTCATCACGCTTTCGCCAATGCCGTTCCTTTTTTTATCGACCTATATTTTTAAGGAAGCCATTAAATCGGCTTTCCAGGAAGTGCGCACCCAGGTTGCGCAGCTGAACACCTTTTTAGCCGAGCATATTTCGGGGATCAGTGTCATCCAGCTGTTTGCCCGCGAGGACCAGGAGATGCGAAAATTTAAAGCGGTGAACAAAAAATACCGCGATGCCAATATCCGGTCTAATTGGTATTATTCTATTTTTTTTCCGGTGGTTGAGATATTGTTTGCCATCTGTATTGCCATGCTGGTGTGGTATGGCTGCAAACGGATATTAACCGATCAGCAATTGGGCGGACTTTCTGTAAAAGGCTCCATCACTCCCGGCGTTATCCTGGAGTTTATTCTTTACCTGAACATTCTTTTCAGACCCATACGGCAGCTGGCCGATAAATTTAATACCCTGCAAATGGGCATGGTAGGCGCCGACCGGATATTTAAAGTGCTGGATACCGACGAGGTTGCTATAAACACCGGCACTTTACGCCCGGCAACCTTATCTGGCGAGCTGGATTTCAGTCATGTCTGGTTTGCCTATAACGAAGAAAACTGGGTGCTGAAGGACATCAGCTTTCATGTAAAGCCGGGCCGGACATTGGCGCTTGTGGGTGCAACCGGCGCAGGGAAATCATCCACAATAAATATTCTGAATCGTTTTTACGAAATAGGCAAAGGCAGTGTTAAGGTTGACGGTATCGATATACGCGAATACGATGTTAACTACCTGCGCTCACAGATCGCCACGGTAATACAGGACGTATTTTTATTTACCGACACCATCGCCAATAATATCAGCCTTAATAATCCAAACATTACCCGCGAGCAGATCGTTGCGGCAGCCAAAGATGTTGGCGCGCATGAGTTTATAGAGCGGTTACCCGGCGGCTATGATTATAACGTAATGGAACGTGGCGCAACACTTTCAGCCGGCCAGGCGCAGCTTATCTCTTTCATCAGGGCGCTTGTGTACGATCCGGCTATTCTTGTACTCGACGAGGCAACTTCGTCGGTAGATACCGAAACCGAAATATTGATTCAAAATGCCATCAGCAAGCTGATGCAGGGCCGTACAGCCATCGTGATCGCGCACCGGCTATCCACCATCCAAAATGCGGATAAGATCATTGTGCTGGATCATGGCGAGGTAAAGGAAATGGGTACCCATCAGCAGTTGCTGCGGATCGAGAACGGGTATTACCGAAAGCTATATGATCTCCAGTTTAATTCGGCGGGAATTTCGAGAGGAGTCTGAAGCCGGAAGTCTTTAGTCAATAGTAAAGCAGGACTGTCGACTTCATACTAACGACTCCAGACTAAACATCAGGCGCCCGTTTTACCGGCTGCACCGGCTGCTCGTCGGTTTGGTGGCGGCGGGCGATATTGCCGCTGTGGGGTTTGTCCGCATCATAATCCTTATCGGTCGGTCTAACTTTGGCTTTATGGCCTTTATCATTTGGCCGGTCGGACGGGGTATCGGCAGGCGATGGCTTGTCTTTTGAATTTGCAGGCTTTGTCATGTTGGGATAACAAAGCGGCGGAGGGATTGTTTATTTGTCTTAACCTTGATTCACCTGATTAAAGGATGGTCATGATTAATAGACTTAAATCAACAAATCCTTTAATCAGGTGAATCACGGTTCAGAAATAAACGCCAAGACTTTTTTTATCATTGACACCCTGGTATTGCTGAAACCATGGTCGGTATCCCAAACTTCATAATCAAATGAAGCTTTATTAGCCGCGCTTAGAGCATCTGCTATAACCTTATTTTCATGATGTTCATCAAGCATAATAATTTGTTTGTCGGCCAGCCGGGGCGCCATACTTTTAAGGTTGAAATAAGCAGGATCGTCTAAAACCGGCTGATACAATTCCTGCGCGGTAGCATTCAGCACAAAGTACTTACCTTCATTTGCCTCTAGCTTAGTTATATTGCCTTTAAACATTTTTACGTCCCCGCCTATGTCCCATGTGGAAAGTGCGAAACCTTTTTTAACGCCGGGCAGATACGACAATGCCTTTAAACAAACAAAGCCGCCCATGCTATGCCCGAAAAGGACGATATTGGTAGTATCGATATTAAACATACCGGCGTTGTGCTTGCAGTAAGCAATTACATTCACTGCATCGTCGACGCAATTTTTAAAGCTGAATTTTCCCTGGCTGCCCCACGACCCGCGGTAGTCAAAATAAACAACGTCCCATCCCCGGGAGCGGGCTATTTGTGCGAGGTCAATATTGCGTTCGTTGCCGGGAAAGCCATGCAGCAACACCAATAACCCATGTTTTCGAGCGCCATTTGCTGTGTATATAAACCCCTGGAGTAAACTTCCTGATGATGGTATATTAAGCTCGTGAAATCCCGCCCGGTTGGCGGCGCCCCATTCGTTATTGCGCAATACCAGCGTATCATTTTTTGATTGTGCCGAAATGGTTTGAACAGTACCCAGGATAGCAAGGGCAAGAAAAATGAAAAAGATTTTCATGAGCCGGTTTTAAGGCTCTAAAATAGGATTTTTGTCTGAACCCTTGATCAAGCTGATCAAATGATTAGGCTGACGAAATCAACGGAATCCCGCAATCAAATAAATCAACGGTTCACATTATTCGCTCGATAACGCCGCTGCGCCGCTTACAATTTCGGTAAGCTCGGTGGTGATGGCTGCCTGGCGTGCCTGGTTGTACGAAAGCTTAAGGGCTTTTAACAACTCGCCGGCATTATCGGTCGCCTTATCCATGGCCGTCATACGGGCGCCGTGCTCGGAAGCGTTAGAATCCAATACGGCTTTGTAAAGCTGAATTTTTATATTTTTAGGGATCAGCTGCTCAACAATGGCCTCCTGCGAAGGCTCGAGTATATAATCAACCTGGGCAGCCTTTGTGTCCTTTTCCCTGGGTGCTTGGGGTTTTGGAACAGGGATCAGTTGCTCGCTCACTAATATCTGCATAGCCGCATTTTTAAACCGGTTATACACCAGCTCCACGCGGTCGTAGTCGCCATCCAGGAAGCCTTTCATAACGCTTTCGGTTATTTTTGAGGCATTCTCAAAGTTCAGGTCCAGGTACAGGTCGTTATTGTTTCCAATCACCTTATACTTGCGCCTTGTATAGTATTCCTGGCTTTTTTTACCGATCGCTACGATAGAAACATTACCGGCCCGCAGCTGTTCGCCATATTTTTCAGCGACCAGGTTATTGGCGGTTTTAATGGCATTGGTGTTGAAAGCGCCCGCCAAACCGCGGTTTGAGGTAACAACGATCACCAGCACCCTTTTTGGATCGCGCTCCACCAAAAATGGCGAAGACCCACCCTCCAGGCTTGCTGACAGATTAGCCAGCAATTCCTTAAGCTTATCGGCATAAGGACGCAGCTGAACGATCGCATTGGTGGCCCGCTTCAGCTTGGCCGCCGAAACCATTTTCATAGCCTTGGTGATCTGCTGCGTCGAGGTAACCGACTTTATCCTGTTTCTTACTTCTTTTAAATTAGCCATTTTTTGAGACTTGAGATTTGAGATTTGAGATTTGAGATTTTTGCCTCAATTCCCTAATGCTCATACTCTATTTTTTCTTTTATCTCTATAAAATGTGAGTGAGCTGATCTCAATACTCACATCTCATATCTCACATCTAATTAATACTTACCTGTCATTTCCTTCGCCATGGTGTCGAGCACGCCGGTGATCTGATCGTCAAATTTACCTGCTTTAAGGGCGTTTAACACCTCGGGATGACGTGCTTCCAGCTGGCTGGTGAACTCATTTTCAAATTCCCGAATCTTATTTACCGGCACATTCCGCATCAGGTTTTTGGTGCCCAGGTATATGATAGCCACTTGCTTTTCGACCGTTACCGGCGAATACTGGCCCTGCTTCAATATCTCCACGTTACGCGCGCCTTTATCCAATACGGTTTTAGTAGAGGCGTCCAGGTCCGATCCGAATTTCGAGAAAGCCTCCAGCTCGCGATATTGCGCCTGGTCGAGCTTTAAAGTACCGGCAACTTTCTTCATCGACTTGATCTGCGCGTTACCACCCACACGCGATACCGAAATACCCACGTTGATGGCCGGGCGTACACCCGCGTTGAACAAGTTCGACTCCAGGAATATCTGGCCGTCGGTGATCGAAATTACGTTGGTTGGGATATAAGCGGATACGTCGCCGGCCTGTGTCTCGATGATCGGCAGCGCGGTTAACGATCCGCCGCCTTTTACGATATCCTTTATCGAATCCGGAAGGTCGTTCATCTGGCGCGCGATGTCGTCGTTCTGGCTGATCTTAGCGGCACGCTCCAGCAAACGGCTGTGCAGGTAAAACACGTCGCCCGGGTATGCCTCGCGACCCGGCGGACGGCGCAGTAATAACGATACCTCGCGGTAAGCTACAGCCTGTTTTGAAAGGTCGTCATAGATGATCAACGCCGGACGTCCTGTATCGCGGAAATACTCACCAATAGCGGCACCCGCGAACGGTGCGAAAAACTGCATGGTGGCAGAGTCGGCAGCGCTGGCGGCAACGATGATGGAATAAGGCATAGCGCCGTTTTCGTCAAGCGTCCGCACAATATTAGCTACCGTCGAAGCTTTCTGGCCGCAGGCCACATAGATACAGATTACCGGTTTGCCTGCTTCATAAAATTCTCTTTGGTTAATGATGGTATCGATACAAACCGCAGTTTTTCCGGTTTGACGGTCGCCGATCACCAGTTCGCGCTGCCCTCGGCCGATAGGGATCATCGCGTCGATCGCTTTGATACCTGTTTGCAAAGGCTCGGTTACCGGCTGGCGGTAAATTACGCCCGGCGCCTTGCGCTCAAGCGGCATCTCGTATGTTTTGCCTTTAATAGGGCCTTTACCGTCTATCGGGTTACCGAGGGTGTCAACTACGCGACCAAGCATACCTTCGCCTACATGGATGGATGCAATACGGTTGGTACGTTTTACAGTATCGCCTTCTTTAATATCATCCGACTTACCCAGCAACACCACGCCTACGTTATCTTCTTCCAGGTTAAGCACAATACCCTGCAACCCGGTCCCAAACTCAACCAACTCGCCTGATTGTACTTTTGTTAATCCGTATACGCGCGCAATACCATCGCCCACCTGGAGCACGGTACCTACTTCTTCCAATTCAGTTTCTGACTTGAACCCTGCTAATTGCTGACGCAAAATTGCCGATACTTCGTCTGGTCTTACTTCCATTTTTATTTTTTTTGGAGTTTTATTAATTAGTGATCACCCTTTGGGAAAATTCTTTTTTTAACCTGTTTAAATCGCTGGCTATGCTGGTATCCACCTGCCTGTCGCCAACAGTCAGCACAAATCCGCCAATTAAAGCCGGATCAACTTTGGCATCAAGCTTTACCGTTCCGCCAGTTGACGCCGCCACCTCTTCAATGATCTTCTTTTTATTCGCTTCAGACAGTGCCTTTGCCGACACCACCCGGGCGTGTACAATATGGTTTTTAATATCGTACATATTTATATATTCCTGTGCCGTTCCATAAAGTATCTCGCCGCGGCCCTTATTGATCATTAGCTTGAAGAAAGCAGTGCTGGTTTTATCCATTTTACCCGCAAATACCTCGTCTACGATATTTATCTTTTTTGAATGGGATACGATAGGATTAGCTAAAACCGCCTTTAGCTCGGGGTTAGCCCTTAACGTTTGATGAAATAGCTCCATATCGTTTTTGAGCGCTTCCACCTTTTTTTGCTCCCCCGCAAGATCGATCAATGATTTTGCGTACCTGGCTGCTACAGTTAATTCTGACATTTTTTATTGAGATGTGAGACGTGAGATATTAGATGTGAGATATTTGTTAGAAGCACTTACCTTCTCATATCTCACATCTCAATTCTCATATCTAACTAAGTTTTACTTCCTTCAAAAGATCCTTCACCAGTTCGTCTTGCTTTTTCTCGTCTTCAAATTGCTTGCGTAACACCTTTTCGGCAATTTCCAGCGAAAGCGTAGCAACCTGGTTTTTTACGTCCGCAATCGCGATCAGCTTTTGATTGTTTATCTCCTGCCGTGCATTTTCCAATAACCGCGCGCCTTCTTTATGTGCCGAATCCTTTGCATCGCTGATGATTTGGTTCTTCACTTTAGTCGCTTCGGCTAAAATAGCATCACGCTCGGCACGGGCTTGTTTCAATAAAGCCTCATTCTCGCTGGTAAGGCGGGCCATTTCTTCCCTAACCGCTTCTGCCTTTGTCAAGGCGGATTCGATCGAGTTTTCGCGTTCATTAACTGCCGCTAAGATGGGCTTCCAAGCGTATTTTCCGAGAATAAACAGGAGGATCAAAAAGGACAATGACGTCCAGAATATTAAGCCTACTTCGGGTTTTACTAAGTCCATTATATTTTTTGTATTACTGGTTTTAATAATAATTTTTAAACATGCCCGGAGCCAACCGCTCCGGGCTGTTTTTTTCTTTGCTGCCTAATTCGATTAGAGCAAAGCAACTACCACGGCAAACAATGCAACGCCTTCTACAAGGGCGGCAGCGATGATCATGTTAGTTTGAATTTTAGAGATAGCTTCCGGCTGACGAGCAATCGCTTCAACAGCTTTTCCACCGATCTGGCCGATGCCGATACCGGCACCGATTGCAGCAAAACCTGCACCTAGAGGACCATAAGGACTCATTGTTTATTAATTTAAGTGTATATATAGATAATTAATTTTAAATCACTTCATGATGATGCTCTTCAACAGCCATCCCGATAAACAGCGCCGACAGGATTGTAAAAACATAGGCCTGCAGAAAAACAACCAATACTTCGATCACGTCGATAAACACTGCGAACGCAACCGAAACAGGCGACATCCATAATGTATTAAAGATAAATATAAGTGAGATCAAGCTCACGATAACAATGTGCCCTGCCAGCATGTTGGCAAACAAACGAATCATTAATGCAATTGGTTTCGAAAAGATACCGACTATTTCCACAGGTATCATGATCGGGAACAACCACCATGGATTGGGCGAAAAAATGTGTTTCCAGTAATATTTATTGCCATTAAGGTTTACGACCAGGAACATGACAAATGCAAGCGTAAAAGTTACCGCGATATTACCCGTAAGATTATAGCCCCCGGGGAAAAATGGTATCATCCCGAAAAGGTTGTTAATTAAGATAAAAAAGAATACGGTAAGCAGCAAAGGCATAAAACGCTCATACTTGAGGCCGATATTGGGCCTGGCTACATCATCGCGGATAAATAAGATCACCGGCTCGAGAAAGGACTGCAAACCTTTAGGGCCTTTTCCCGCGCGCTTTTTATAAGCCGATGAGGCGCTCAGAAACAGAAATATTAAAATAAGCCCCGACAGCCACATCCCGGCAATATTTTGCGTGATGGAAAAATCCCATACGTTGCCTGTTTCGCTAACCGCGCCTGCCTGGTCTACAACTTTTATCTTGTCATTTATCAGCTTATAGTTGTAATACTTGCCTTTATAAACGGTGCCCGCAGGTTTAAGTTTGGATGATAAGAAAATCTCGAAACCTTTATCGGTATACAAAATGACAGGAAGCGGAACAACTACCTGTTCGCCAAACAAACGCCACTCGTGTTTATCGGTGATGTGCTCCATCGCGGTTTTGCCGGCATCAAACTTTTCTTCCTTTGCTCCAGGAGCCTTTTCCTGCGAAAAACCAAACACCGGAAACGCCGCCAATGCTAAAAAAAAGGCACAAATCAAGAGTTTGTTGAAAATTTTTGATTTTAAAATCCCGCTATTATTCATCTAAATGCCGTTTTCTACCTTAGAATTTTGTGCCGCAAGGTACGCAACAAAATGTAAACTTCAAAGGCGGTATTTAAGAAATATATGTAAAAAAAATCGCCTAAAAAAACGTATTTATTTACCTTGTTTTTGGCTGCAAAAACGAGTATGAAAATGAGGCAGGTGAGAATTTTTACGACCGTTGCGCCCATAAATGCTTCCGAAAACATATTCGGATATATTTGCCGTACAATTAAAATCCCTGTGACTACCAACAGCGTAAGGCCCGACAGAAAGAAAAAAATAAGCCAGAAATCGGGGATCAGCAAATCGTGGTGGCCATACCTGTTCAATGCATAAGGCGGAATTGCGATGATGAAGGTGAACCAAATAAAAAACAATATGGCCTGGTATATTTTCATGGGGTGTTTATTAATTATTGACCGGATTTTTAAGATTGAAGGATTATCTAATATGCCTTTGCGCTCCGTGGTTCGACAGGCTCACCATGACACCCTCATTTATTGCACTCATCACGGTAATCCGCAAATCATGTGAATCGTGGTTCAGACTATTCCTTAATCGACCTGATGACGAGGTACAAAGATATAAAAACTCCGATTACGGAAAGCGTGGCAGTCACCCACTTTGTGGAGTGATTGGCCGATTCGTCGATCTTATAACCGGCAAAGGCAAACACGCCGATGATCCCCACCATCTGGAAAGCCATTCCGGTAAATTTCATATAAGCATTATCCTGCTTGTCCTGGTCGGGATTATTGTTTTGCTTGTTTGTCGCCATGTACAAATTTATTAAATCCCATTGCATAAATGTTAGTAAATTAGCATGGCTTAGTAAACCGGGTTTAAATTGAGGCGATCTGCTGTATTTTCCATAATAAAACAAGTAAAATTTTTGCTGCTTGCGCTGGTCGTTATCAGCGCAGGGTGCGCGCTTCAAAAGCAAAGCGGCTTTAATCGCACCATGCAAAATCTGACCGCGCATTATAACATCCTGTTTAACGCGAAAGAGCTTTTACGGCTAAAGCAACAGGCGTATGCCGCCGCGTTTGTTGATAATTACAACGAAATACTAAGCGTTTACCAGGATACGGCCGCAAAAGCAAACGGTGCCGACAAGGACCTGGAGGCCGTGATAGTTAAAGCTAATACCATTATTAACACCAAGGAGCAAAGTCATTACCTGGGGGATGCTTACCTGGTTTTGGGACAGGCCAATCACCTGGGCGGTAATTACTTTAACGCCACCGAATATTTTGATTATGTAATACGCTCGTTTCCGGCACGGCTTGATCTTAAACAGGAAGCACTAACGTGGAAGGCGCGTTCGCTGATGTATTTGAACCAGTTGCCGGGAGCAAAAATTGCGCTGGACACCGCTATTCGGAACATTAATCCTAAAAAAAGAAACCCGGCCGGCGTTTACGCGGCCAAACTGCAATATGACATTGACGTGCAGGATTATGCCGATGGCGAAAATATGGCCGAACAGGCTTTACATTATGGCCATGGCAAGGCGCAGCGCTTACGGTGGCGGTTTATTTTAGCCCAGCTGCAGGAATTGAATCAAAAGCCCGCTGAGGCGGTTAAAAATTACAGCCGTATAGCCGGAAGCGACGCCGCGTTCGAGATGGCTTTCAATGCCAGCTTAAACCGTATAAGGATAGAAGACAATCAAAACGGGATAAAGATCGACAGGGTTGAACGGTTACTGGCGTTGCTGCGCGATCCGAACAATAAGGAGTTTAAGGACCAGATATACTACCAGGCAGCCGGGATCGAAATGTCGCGTCATAATATTAACGATGCCATTAAGTTCTACAATCTTTCTATACGCAACAGCGTAAGCAATCAAAATCAACGCGGCCTTTCATACCTGCGCCTGGCCGAAATTTATTTTAAAAATAAAGCAGACTATATACACGCCAAAAAATATTACGATAGTACTTTAACCAGCCTGCCCGCCAATTATCCCGGTTACCAGGGTATACAAAAGCTAAATAACAATTTGCAATTGCTGACTGATAAGCTAGTAATCATTTCGACGGAAGATACGTTGCAAGCATTAGCGCGTATGGACGAAAAAACACGGCTTGCGCTGATCGATAAAATGGTTAGTGACCGGATCTTGCAGCAACAGGCAGTTAACAGCGCGGCATCCGCAAATATCTTCAACAATAGTAATGGCCCAAGTATGCCGGGCGGAGGCACGGGCAGCGGCGGATTTTACTTTTATAACAGCACGGCCGTTAGCCAGGGGCTGATTGATTTTAAACGCAGATGGGGGAACCGGAAGCTTGAAGATAACTGGCGCCGCAGCGACCGGACCAATATAGACCTAAGCAACAACCAGGCAGTCATCCTCCATAACACCGATCCGGATGCACCGGCAGTTAGCCCGGCTCAAAACGGCCGGACTATTTTGGCTGCCGGGAATTACCGCCAGGAACTGATGCAGGGTATCCCGCTTAACCCGGCCATGATATCGCAATCGAACCTGCGCATTTATAACGCGTACCTGGATATCGCCAATTTTTATCGCGATATACTTGCTGATAAGCAAGAGGCGATCAATAATTATGAATTGGTTTTGGGCCGCTATCCGGCTAACCCCAATACACCCGCCGTATATTATAATTTATACCGGCTATATAGCGATGCCGATTCGGTAAAATCGGCGCGATATAAAGATTTACTGTTAAAGCGGTATCCTGAAACCACATTTGCAAAAATTATAACGGACCCGGACTATATACGAAAGCTGAATGAGGCCGACGCGGGCTTTACGCAGGCATATAACGTGGTTTTTGACCTGTATGCGCATAAGCAGTATAAAGAAGTAGTTGCATGCGTGCCCGAGCTGATAAAGCAATACCCCGGCAATAAATTTTTGGCGCAGCTGTATTATTTGCAGGCCCTTGCGGCGGGCCATAACGAAGGCGTTATTCCTTTTCGCGACAGTTTGCTGGAGATCGTGAAGCGTTTCCCGGATGATAAATTAATCGTGCCGCTGGTTAATCAGCATTTAGCGTATATTAACACTAACCAGGCCGAAATGATGGCGCGGGCGGTTGTGTTGCCGGACGACGACCCGCACGAGGTGCCGTTTACATTGAACCCCGCGTATGCCGAGCAAACGGAATACCGGCGGCCATTTGTGGGCGAAACTGCGCCGGCGAAACACGAAGCTAAGGCGCCGGCAAAACAAGCGCAGGTAGCCACAACAACCAACCAGGTGGTAAACGCGGCTGTACAGCCGCCTGCGAAACAACAGGCTGCTACAACCGATAAACCGGGCAGCGTGGTAACACCGGCTAACAAGGCACCCGGGCCGGCTTCTATGTTTTCGATGCGCGACAGTACCAACTATTTATTTGTAGTTCATGTAAGTACAGGGACCATCAACTTGTCGTCGTCGCGGTTTGGGATAGGGCAGTTTAACCGGGCCAACTACCAGGGAAAAGGTATCAGGCACCAGCTGCTGCCCGTAGGGCCCGACGACCAGCTTATCTATGTGGGTCGTTTCACCACGCTTGAAGGTGTGAAGACATACGCCCGCCAAATTATCCCGTTAATGCCCGAGATTATGAAGGTACCCAAAGACAAATACAGTTTTTTTATCATAACCCAGGAAAATCTGAATAAATTAGCCGACAAAAAAGCGTTGGATAGTTATATAGACTATTACCAAAAAAACTATTGAAATGATTGTAAAACTTGCCCCGGCAGATATCAAAAGATACAACTGGTATGTATGGAAAACGGTTATCGGCTGTTTTGTATTTTTTTGCCTGCTGCTTGTTGTTACCGACCTGGGCCTGTTCGGGCCGCTTCCAACCTTCGCCGCCATTGAAAATCCCAAAAGCAACCAGGCAACCGAAATATTGTCGGCCGATAAAACGGTATTGGGAACCTATTATGTTCAAAACCGTTCGAGTGTAAGTTACTCGCAGCTATCGCCCAACGTGGTTAACGCGCTTATCGCAACCGAGGACATACGTTTTTACAGGCATTCGGGTATCGATTTTCAGCGTATACCGAGCATGATATTATATAACCTGGTAGGTAAAAAGCAGGGCGCCAGCACGATAACCCAACAGCTGGCAAAAAATCTTTTTTCGGGGCCAATAGCACGTAATCCATTGGTTCGCTTTACGCAAAAGCTAAAGGAGTGGATCATATCCATAGAGCTGGAGCGACGGTATACAAAGCAGGAGATCGTAGCCATGTATTTAAATACCGTCGATTTTGGATCGTACAACACCTATGGTATAAAATCAGCCGCGCATACTTATTTTAATGTCACACCCGATAAGCTTACGCCCGACCAGGCAGCGTTGCTGGTAGGTATGCTTAAAGGCACGGCTTATTACTCGCCGATAAGGCACCCCGATCGCGCGATCGGCAGGCGCAACCTGATCCTTAGTAAGATGGCTAAGCAGGGTTTTTTAAGCGATGGCCAGTTAGCCGAGTTAAAGAAAAAGCCACTGGACCTTGACTTTAACCCGATGAGCCATAACGAGGGTCCGGCGCCCTATTTCAGGGCGGTGCTGAAGCAGGATATTCAAAAGATATTTAAAGAACAGAATATCGTTAAATCGGATGGGTCGCCGTATGACCTGGACCGCGACGGGTTGAGAATTTATACCACGATCGACGCCACGATGCAGCAATATGCCGAGCAGGCGCAGCGTGCCTATATGCCCCAACTTCAGGCCGAGTTTAATGAGCAATGGAAAGGCGTTAGCCGGTGGAAAACGATAAAAAATTTCAAACTGCTGCTTGACAAAGGCATGTATCTTTCCGACCGTTATAAACAGCTGCAGCTTGAGGGCAAAACGGATGCCGAGATAAGGCAAAACTTCGAGACGCCGGATAGCGTGGAGCTTTTTACCTGGCATGGTAATATCGACACGTTAATGAAGCCTATCGACTCGATCGTATATACAAAAATGATGCTCCGCAACGCCCTGATGAGCATGGACCCCACCACAGGTTATATCAAAGCATGGGTTGGCGGAACGGATTTTCAACATGTAAAATACGACCAGGTAACCGGTACACGGCAGGTAGGATCTACCGCCAAACCGTTTACCTACGCCGTGGCTATAGAAAATGGCTTTTCGCCTTGCATGGAGGTGGATAACGTACCGGATACGATACGTTTGCCGGGCCAACCGCCCTGGTGCCCGCGTTCGGGTAAAACGGAAACTATCTCCGGAATGTTGACATTGCGGCAGGCGCTTGCGCACTCGCAAAACTGGATAACGGCGCACATAATGAAAGAAGTTACCCCTGTTCCTGTTGTAGAACTGGCTAAAAAAATGGGAATAACCAGTGATGTTCCGCCGTATCCGTCCATATGTATCGGCAGTTTTAACGCTTCTGTATTTGACATGACCGGCGCTTATTGCGTTTTCGCAAACCACGGTACCTGGACCGAGCCTACCTTTATTATGCGGATCGAGGACAAAAACGGCAATGTTATTTACACGCATACGCCAAAAGTGGTACAGGCGATGAACGCCGAACACGCTTATGTAATGACCTATATGTTAAAAGGCGTGATAGAAGAAGGAACCGGAATAAGATTACGCGGCAAATACGGACTGTATAATCCGATAGCGGGTAAAACAGGTACCACCAACGACAACTCTGACGGCTGGTTTATAGGCATCACACCGCAATTGGTTACAGGCGTGTGGACGGGCTGCGAGGACCGTGATATTCATTTCCGGTCGGAACGGCTTGGCGAGGGCGCAAATACGGCCTTGCCGATCTTCGCCTTATATATGAAAAAAGTATATGCGAATCCGTCGTTGGGCATTAAAAAGAACGTTGACTTCGATGCCCCAAAGGATGGGGTAAGTATTCAGCTGGACTGCAACGCGTATAAGCAGCAACAGCCCGGAACGGGAGAAGTGGAGAAAAAATTAGGGTTTTGAGGTGTTCACTGGTTCATTAGTTCATTGGTTCATTAGTTCAATGGTTCATTAGTTTACTGGTTTATTAGCCTATTATTATGAGTTACTATAATCTTGACGATCTGGAAGTGTATCAATTAGCAGAAAGCTTTGGCGACGAAATTTGGTTTCTGGTACATGAATGGGATTACTTTGCAAAAGACACATTGGGCAAACAAATTTCAAGGTCAGCTGACTCGATAAGCGCGAATATTGCTGAAGGATATGGTAGATACCACTATAAAGAAAACAGAAACTTCTGTTACTTCAGTCGTGGATCAATAATCGAAACCAAAGGCTGGTTGAAAAAATGCAAAAATCGAAAACTATTAAGTGAAGAACAATTCAATGCCCTATTTGAAAAACTTCAGATTATACATTTAAAACTCAATGCATACCTCAAATTTATTGGGAATTCATCCGGCAAACCAAACCAATGAACCATTGAACCAATGAACTAATGAGCAGTGGGTTTGATTATAGAACAGCGCTAAAAAACATCCCCCATAAACCGGGGGTATACCAATTTTGGGACGAGGAACGTGAGTTGATCTATATCGGTAAAGCGAAGGACCTGCGTAACCGCGTTACATCGTATTTTAATAAAGACACCAATGTAAACGCGAAAACCAGGGTGCTGGTAAGCAAAATACGCAACATTACATTTACCATTGTAGATACGGAAGTAGATGCCTGGCTGCTCGAAAACAGCCTGATAAAAAAGCATCAGCCGCGGTATAACGTGATGCTGAAGGACGACAAAACGTATCCGTGGATCATTATCAAAAACGAACATTTTCCACGCATATTCTGGACGAGGCGCATTGTTCGCGACGGCTCGAAATATCTTGGGCCGTATGCATCCATAAGCATGATGCATAATATTTTAGGACTTATTAAAGAAACATACCCGCTGCGAACCTGTAATTTGCCGCTTACGCGCGAGAACATAGACAAGGGAAAATTTAAAGTTTGCCTTGAATATCAATTGGGCAACTGCAAAGGCCCTTGCCAAAATTACCAGACCGAGGACGACTACGATCATAACATCGATGAGATCACCGACATTTTATGCGGAAAGATCGGTGCGGTGCTGCGTAACCTTAAGGCCGAAATGGATAAGGCAGTGCGTGAAATGAATTATGAACACGCTCACCGCCTGAAGCGTAAGTTCGAGCTGCTGGAAAATTATCAAAGCAAATCAACCGTTGTTAATTCGTCCATCACCGATGTGGATGTTTTCAGCATAGCCTCCGAGGAGAAATACGCGTTTGTCAATTACCTGAAGGTAATGAACGGCACTATTATACAAACGCAAACGATCGAGCTTAAAAAGCGGCTGGACGAAAGCGACCAGGAATTGCTTACCCTGGCTATCGTCGAATTCAGAAGCCGGTATGACAGTCATTCGAAAGAAGTCATTGTTCCTTTCGATATCGATGTTGATGATAAGGCGATAAAATTTACAGTACCGAAACTGGGTGAAAAAAGAAAACTGCTTGACCTTTCGCAAAAAAATGTGCAGTTCTTTAAAAAGGAACGGATAGAGCAATATGAAAAGTTAAATCCCGAGATCAGGACGGAGCGTCTGCTTACCCAAATGATGAAGGACCTAAGGATGAATCAATTGCCGCGGCATATCGAGTGCTTTGATAACTCCAATTTCCAGGGTAACTACCCGGTGTCGGCTATCGTGGTTTTTAAAGATGGCAAACCTTCGAAAAAAGATTACCGCCATTTTAACGTAAAAACGGTTGAGGGCCCGGATGATTTTGCAACGATGGAGGAAGCGGTTCACAGGCGCTACCGGCGCATGCTTGAGGAAGGCACCGACCTGCCACAGCTGATCGTGATCGACGGTGGCAAAGGACAGCTGTCGTCGGCTATGAAGAGTTTGAAACTATTGGGCATCGATAAGCAGGTTACAGTGATCGGCATTGCCAAGCGGCTTGAAGAATTGTATTATCCCGGCGACCAGTATCCCTTATACCTGGACAAAAAATCGGAAACGCTGAAAGTTATCCAGCACCTTCGGGATGAGGCGCACCGTTTCGGCATCACGTTTCACCGCAAAAAGCGCAATAAGGGGACATTGGTTACCGAGCTGGAGCTGATAAAGGGAATTGGCAAAACCACCGCCGAAAAACTGCTGAAATATTTTAAATCGGTAAAAAAGATCCGCGAAGCTTCTGTTGAGGAATTGCAGGAAGTGGTGAATAGCAAGCAGGCGAAAGCGATCATTGAATATTTCGCCGCGCAGAGGTTGGAGGTTAAAGGTTAGTGACCAAAGGTTTATATGCAAAAAAGAGCTGCGAAGTCTTGGAAACTTCGCAGCTCTTATAAATCTTAACTAATCTCTAATCTCCAGCCTCTAATCTCTAACGCCCTAATACGACCAAAGGTTGAGTTCCCAATCCATGAGAGATTTTTTGATCTTCTCCGCCTCGTAAAGCTTGTCTATACCCTGGGCATAATCTTTTATACGGTCGTCCTTCTCGTTTGAAACTTTTACAATATAGCTTGAAAAAAGCCGTTTCATAAATACATCGTCGAAGCTGAGACCTGTTGCGTCGTTATTACGGCTGATGGCTTCCTTAGTAGCCAATACCTGTCGCGCGTCGGGGAAATATATCCAGAAAGCAGGGATATAATCAATGTCAATCCCACCGGCTTTAGGTTTTATCATTGGGGCAATACCGATAATACGCGGTTCAAAAACCGAGCGCTGCTTGTCAAAAATCCAGTCTTCCTTCAAACGGAATTTAACAATGCTGTCGGCGTTTAATTCGCCGGCTTGCATTACCGTTTTAATTTTATTGCCATTGGCGTCAAATTTATCAACCGGAACACTGTCTGCCATGCGGTTTCTTGCCTGTGCGGGGGTCAATGGGGTTGAAAAGGCATCGCCGTCAATGTCGTCCTTCTTTGGGTTGGGCGTTGGGTCGTAAGCGGTTAATTCCCCGGCATCTATAGCGGCCATCAGCACATCGATCAACCGCTGCTTTGGCGACGCCAGGTACTGGTTCATTTTTTCGCGCAGGTCAATTTCGCGCCATATCCGCTTTTTGTAAACTACGTCGGCTTCGCGCAGCGTGGGATAAGGTGTTACCTTGGCCGTTAAAATATTAGTCGATTTATAATACCCGTCAATCGGCCTTTCGAACGGTTTGGCCGGTATCGTGCTTACCTTTTTTGTTGTATCGATACTGGGTTGCGCGCTCATGGTGGAGCTTTGCGTGTTTGCTTTTTGTGTTGTTTTTTGAGTCGTTGCCCCTTTTTTTGGCCTACTCTTCCCCCTCTTTCCGCCTTTTTGTGCATAGGATGCCACGCAAGCCAGGCACAATACAACCACTAAAATCCTCTTTTTCATATCCTTCTAATTTGCAGCTATTACTATATCATCTAATCCGCGCTGACCGCCCGGGCCGGTAGCCAAAATATTGGTGAACACGATCCTGGTTCCCGGTGTAACGCCGGACATTGCCGATCGCATGGCCGCACTCAATTCACCACCGCTTGTGGTATATTGAATAGGATCCTGTCTCGGCTTCATTATCCATAAGCTAAAACGTACAACATCGAACTTTGTGTCGAAGTCAAAATTTTCAAGCCGGGCAAAGAGCCTGTCCTGCGCCCTTAAGTTGGCGGCGCTTGTTGAACCGCCGCTTTTGCCCGCAAACATAGCTTTCGGATCAGGTATACGTTTAATCCGAAATAAAGTTGAGCCTAATGTTACAGTTTTTCCGGGTGCAATCTCGCCGGATACGGTAACCGTCGTTGTACCGATTGAACTAACCTTTGCTATAAAATGGCCCGGAGCGGTTTGACTCAGGCTGCCCGCGCCCATAGACACGTGTAATTTTTCCTTAGCGATACCAGGAGCCGAAACCGATAAGGGATTTGGCACACCGATATACAGCACATTCATTTTATCGGGCGATACCACAGCCGACGGTTTTGCCACCATATACGTTTGCGGCGGTGTTTTATACGTTTGTATCTTCCCGTCGTTATCCCTGAAAGATATGGTACCGGTCCAGGTATGCAATCCTTCACTGCCGGTGCTGCCATTATACTTTCCTTTACCGTCCTGTACCTGTACGGGCGATCCGTCAACCGTGATGGTGGGTGATAAATGCGAGTCGTAAGCCGTTAAAAAAACATCGGCGGTATATGGCTGTCCAACTAACACATAGCTCGACGGCGCCACCGCAACGGCGCTAAACTTATCCAGGTTTACCTGGGCCTGCTCGGCTTCTTCCAATATTTTTTTAACCACCTCATTTTCGGCATTCTTGGTATCGGTTTGTATCTTAGCAAGCGTGGTTAAGGCGGCGCCCAGCGGGATCCCATCGCCAAAATAGGCTTCTTCCCAGGTTTTGGATGGGCCGCCGTTTTGTTTTGGCGCATCGGCGTTCAGCGAAAAATCGATGCCAACACGGTCCTTGGGCTTTAAAAAGCTTAATAATTGTTTGCGGGTGTCTTCGATCTTTTTCTTTAACTCTTCACCTTTTTTCCCGTCGATCATTACATGCGGCGATATGTCGAGGTTATCCCTGGCGGCAACGTCATTGATACTGGGGTTGATGCCACCGCCCTTCTCTACCAAGTCATTCCTTAGGTTTTGTACATAATTATATAGGTTCTCGGCCACCTTGCTCGCTTGCTTGGCCCTGTCATATATGGGCTGGGACCTTTCATGCTGTTCTCTTAACTTGGTTGCCTCGAATGTTGAATAAGTACTTTGGATGCCTTTGGTTACATTGCCGCTCGACGTATCCAGACTATGTGTCACGTTGCGCAGCGCATCCATAAAACTGTCGGGAATACTTAGTGCAATAAGACCTAAAAGTACCAGGTACAGGATACCGATCATTCGTTGTCTTGGGGTTTGCTTACCTCCAGCCATGTGCTTTAATAATTATTATAATTTTATCAAATCGTTAATAAGTGGTACTTACATAGGGCGCGGCTGATTCATTGCTGAAAGCATGTTGCCATAGATAGCATTTAATGAAGACAAGTTTTTCGCCAAACGGCCGATTTCCTCTTTAAACTGTTTTGAGTCGTTGATCGAATCATTAAAGTTTTGCATGGTATCAGACAGGTTCTGGTAAAATTTGTTCATTGATTTGAGGTGATTGCTCGAATCCTGCAGCTCCAGTTCATAAACAGCGTTTAACGCCGAAATATTTTTAGACAGCTTATTCACCTGCTCGTGGTAAGCCTTTGAATCGATAGCCGAACCGGCGATCTCGGACAAATTTGATGAAGCCTGCTCAAATGCATTGGTTAATCTTCCATAACTATCGGTTGCCTGCTTAACCTTATTGGTAAACTCGGTAGTAGCCATGCCGGCGTCAGAAACTTTTGAAATGGAATTCACCTTATCACCAAATGTTCTCAATCCCTCGCCAAGGCTGCCGATCAGCTCGGGGCCTATTTTTGCGTCAGCCAGCATCTTATCTAAAGCAGCCGTATTGCCTCCTGCGCCCACACCCCGGCTTGATGATTTTGGCAATTCGCCCGCATAATCCTCGTCCAATTCGGGATAAGCGCGGCGCCAATCGATCTCCGCTTCTTCACGTTGAAATCCCAACAGGAAGAAAAGAATGGCTTCGGCTGATAAACCGCCGGCGATAAAATAGGTAGCGCCCGGCCAGTGCAATATCTTAAACATGAGCCCTACAATAACGACGGTAGCGCCCCATGATACGATATTATTAATTCCGTATGGTTGTTTTTTCCCTGCCATAATAATTTAAAAAAAGGTTTATGATGTTGTTGATTTTGCTTTGCTAAGGTTGTAATGGTTATCGTTTATCCTTAATATCGCGGCCCAGGTATTTGGTAATACAACGAAAGCCTATGTACGATTTTGCGGTATCCTGGTACTCGTATGTGCGTGTTGAGTTTTGCAGAAAATAACCGATATCCTTCCACGAGCCGCCGCGCACCACCTTCCGCTTCAACACCGGCGGGTCGTTCGGCTTTGCTTCATAATCGAAGGTAGGCGACAGATCGTGCACAAAGGTAGAGGCTGATTCGTCGAATGCTGAAGATGTCCACTCGGCCACGTTCCCGGCCATATTGTACAGGCCGTAATCATTCGGAAAATAAGATTTTACGTTAACGGTATAAGTGCCCCCGTCATCAGAATAGTTACCCCTGCCGGGCTTAAAGTTAGCCAGCAGGCAGCCTTTTGCGTTTTTAATATACGGACCGCCCCATGGGTAATCAGTTCCGATCCTGCCGCCACGTGCGGCATATTCAAATTCAGCTTCAGATGGCAGCATATAAGGCGAACGGTGCGGTAAATGCCTTGCGTCCTTATAGGCATCGTTATAGCGTGAGCGCCATACCGTAAAAGCGCGCGCCTGGCGCCAGGTTACCCCTACCACCGGGTAGTTGCGGTAAGAAGGGTGCGAAAAATAGCTTTCAACCATCGGCTCATTGGCGGCATACGAAAAATCGTTTAGCCAAACCAGTGTATCCGGGTAAACATTCACCGTATCGCGAATAATAAAATCCGAGCGCTTTTTGGTTTTATCAAACCTGTAATTGGAAGCCTCGCGCAATGACACCATTGCATAGTTATATTTTAACAGGCGTACATCCAGGTCGTTACGATCGAATACACGGTCGTCGCCCTGGTAATACATCGACTGAAGTTTAGCCGCCGCGGCCGCTTGTCCGGCTCCCTTTCGGGGACTCATCACCGGGAATTTTTTTACATAGGCCCAGTTGATATATTTTTTACCGTTAGGCGCGGCAACAGCCCCCTTACCGGGCTTTAAATAATACTTATCGTCGTTAAGGTAATTGGTGATAGCGATAGAATCGCGCACCCAGTTTACAAATTGCCTGTATTGCGAATTGGTGGTTTCCGTTTGATCCATAAAAAATGGCGGAACAGTAACCTGTTTTGTTTGGGCTATTTGCGCAAAAGTAATATCCTGATCGGTTTGACCCATAAGGAACGATCCGCCGGGAATATAAACCATACCGTAAGGTACCTCGGCCCTGAATGACCGGGCCGGAACGCCCGTTACTTCGCCCCTGTCTCCGCCTTTACCACAACCGCTTAACCCCGCGGCTGTCAATCCCGCCAATAAAATGTATAAGTGCTTCATTTTAAAATCAAATTCTTGTTATTCCAAATAACATTCTATGCCCCGAATATATCAATTTTGCCTTTAGCTAACGATATTAAAGAACATTAATCAAAATTAGTGGCCCAGCCGCCGGCAAAAATCAACCTTTAGCTAATAAATACGCAATTTAAATTAATATAATATTTACAGTTGTCGCGGCAATTAGTTTGCACTATAACGCAAAATTTCAAAAAAAAGTTGCAACGGCAATTAAAAAAAACTTAGCGTCGGGCTGTATCCTATTAATAATAAAACGATATGCAAGTTAATTCAAACTGCTTTCAATTTATACCAATTTCACAATTAGTTTCCAATTGCACCCATAGCGGGCACAACATGGCAGACTTATAAACGCAAATTAATAAAATTTATTTGTTAACTTGTTTAACATATTGTTCAATGGCCATTGTCATGGACGGTGCGGCGGGGGTAGGCGCGGGAATATCCAGTATCAATCCTGCTTCGAGCACGGCTTTATAGGTTGTGGCGCCAAAAGCTGCGATGCGGGTGTTGTTCTGTTTAAAGTCGGGAAAATTCTTGTACAGCGACTGGATGCTCGATGGGCTGAAAAATGCAATGATGTCGTAAAAAACCTCGGCCAGGTCGGAAAGATCGCTGCAAACGGTACGGAACAGCACGGCCGGTGTAAAATTATAGCCGTTCTCGAGCAAAAACTTTTGTGTTTCTTCGGCGGCCACGTCAGAACAAGGGTAAAGAAACTTCTCGCCGGAATGCTTTTTCAGTACCTCGGCCAGGTCGGACGCGGTTTGCTTCCCAAAAAATATCTTTCTTTTGCGGTACTGTATATACTTTTGGAGGTATAACGCGATGGTTTCAGACAGGCAGAAATATTTCATATCGACCGGTACTTCGAAACGCATTTCATCGCAAATCCTGAAAAAATGATCAGCGGAATTACGACTCGTAAAAATAACGGCGGTAAAATCGGGCAGGTTGATCTTTTCCTTTCGGAAATCCTTGGCCGGCACACCTTCGACATGAATAAATGACCGAAAATCAATTTTCAGGTTAAGCTTTTTGGCAAGCTCGGCATAGGGGTTTTTGTCGTTCTCGGGCTTGGGCAAAGTAACCAAAATACTTTTAACCTTTTTCTTTCTCTCTTCCAAATTCAAGTCGTATGCTGCTTAAAAGTTATATGTCGAGTGCCTTGATCAAAATTAAAACAGGACAAATTTCGAGGGCACAAAGATAAATAAATAAATAAAACTTATGAAATCGAAAGTTGGAAATGATACTTACGCTGTTGCGCAGGTATTGCCATGCGAATATAACGCTGATGGCCACGGCGGTGAAAAACTTTAAATAAGGGATGTATTGCTGCTGTAATAAGCTAAAACACATGGCGGCAAACAACAGCACGAAACCGATATTAAAGTAAGTTAAATTTAATATGGTTATATACTGGCCCACGTAGCGATTGATATCAAATACAAACCCGATAAACTTTAACAGGAAAAATTTGACCGTAAACAGCACCCCAACTAAAATAGAGAGCCAGATAAAAAGCGGGATGCCGGTAATATCGCGGTGGATGTGATAGTAAACGGTGAGCTGCGACAAAACGAGTCCGGATGCCAGGCTGAACAGCACGAACAAGCCGATAAAGGCCCAGGAATGAATGATACCGCCTTCCTTATCGATGGGGGACAGGGCGCGTTTATTATAAAATGTTTGCACCACGCTTCTTACATCCTTACCCAGGAAAAGATTGAGCAGCGCGGTATAGATGAGCAGGCCGATAATAGCAGTGATGACCCATGGATCGCGCGGCGCGCGGCGCGTGCCCATCCTTAAAGCTGCCGATTTTTCGGTGCTTTTGTACGACGCAGGGTTAAATATATCATTCTGAAATATTTTAGCGAGGAACAGGTTTTTGCGCAATGAATCGGGCTTAAGGTACGACATGCCGATCGAGTCGGCTATAAATTGTTCACGCTTTGCCCGGGCCGTGGCAGCCGAATCAGTCGGCGGCACAGCCACCTGGCCGGTGTACGCCGATGCTGTGGAGTTTGCTTTTGCCGGAAGACTGTCGTGCTGCGCGCGCGCTGTAAGCATACTGAATGAAATAATTAAAAAGCAAATTATGCTGCGCCGCATTCCGGAAATCTTTTTTATGACGCAAAATTACCGAAATAAAGTATAGCCTGCTATAGCTACCTTTGCCGCATGGCCGGCATTTACATCCATATCCCTTTTTGCAAGCAAGCCTGTCATTACTGCGATTTCCATTTCAGCACCTCGTTAAAATATAAGGACGAGCTTTTGCAGGCGCTTGTAAAAGAGATGAGGCTGCAAAAGGACTACCTGGCCGGCGAGACGATTGAAACCATTTACTTTGGCGGGGGTACGCCTTCGCTGCTTAGCGCCGACGAGATTAACCTGCTGCTTGGCGCCATCGGCGGAGTGCATAGCATTTCGGCCGACGCCGAGATCACGCTTGAGGCCAACCCGGATGACCTGGACAAGATCAAAGTACAGGCCTACCGGCAAACGGCGGTGAACCGCTTCAGCATTGGCATACAATCATTTTTTGACGAAGACCTGCAATGGATGAACCGCGTACATCGCGGGCGCGAGGCCGGGGATGCTATAAAAAGAGTGCAGGATACCGGCTTTGAAAACATAACCGCCGACCTGATCTACGGCTACCCTTTGTTGAGCGATGAAAAATGGAAATACAATTTAAACAAGGTTTTTGAGCTGGGCATCCCGCATATCTCCTCCTATTCGATCACGGTTGAACCGCGGACCGCGCTGGCTTCGTTCATCCATAAAAAAACGCAGCCCGCCATGGACGAAACACAAAGCGCCGACCAATTTATTGTGCTAATGGATGAAATGAGCTCGCATGGGTTTGAGCATTATGAAATTTCCAACTTCAGCAAGCCGGGCCAATATTCAAGGCATAATTCAAGCTACTGGAAAGGTGCAAAATACCTGGGTATCGGTCCTTCGGCGCATTCTTTTAACGGCGAATCGAGGCAATGGAACATACGCAACAATGCAAAATATATGCAAGCGTTAGCATCGGGCAATATACCCGCTGAAATTGAAACACTAACGGAAACGAACCGCCTGAACGAATACATCATGACGTCGTTGCGGACGATGTGGGGACTTGACTTGGATAAGCTTAACGCGATAGCTACCGCATCAGCCGATCAGCTGCATAAATCCGCACAGCCGTTTTTGGAGAAGGGCTGGATCGAAGAAAAAAACAACGTCATTTATCTAACGCGCAATGGCAAGCTGTATGCGGACCATATTGCAGCAGAGCTGTTTTTTTAACTTCCTACTGCCGGGACGTTAAAAAAAACGACTTTCCAAAAATCCGTTTGTTTCCGCGCATCGTATCTCCTCCTAAATAATCACAACAAGACATGAAAAAAATGATGATCGCGGCGTTTGCTTTAGCAGCTATTGCAATATCGCCCAAAGTGAATGCACAAACCAAAATGGTTGGCGGCGCAGCCATGTACCCCACCAAAAACATCGTGCAAAATGCCGTAAACTCCAAAGACCACACTACGCTGGTAGCAGCCGTTAAGGCAGCCGGGCTGGTTGAAACATTAGAGTCGGCAGGGCCGTTTACCGTATTTGCCCCTACCAACGAAGCGTTTGGCAAATTGCCCGAAGGCACCGTGGATAACCTGGTAAAACCGGAGAATAAAGCCACGCTGACAAAAATTTTAACTTACCACGTAGTGGCCGGTCGCATGAGCTCAGGCGACCTTTGGGCTAAAGTGAAGGCCGGCAACGGGAAAGCTGAATTAAAAACCGTTGAGGGCGGTACGTTAATGGTTATGGCGCAGGGCAAAAAATTGTACCTGGTTGACGAAAAAGGCGGCAAATCATGGATCACCATCGCCGATGTAAACCAAAGCAATGGTGTGATCCACGTGGTGAACACTGTGCTGATGCCGGATTGAAGTGGTGAGTAGTGAGTGGTGAATGGTGAGTGTTGCAGTAGCAGTTGCAGTAGCAGCGGCAGCGGCAGTTGGCAGATAGGGAAACCATGCTGCCGTTTATAATAGCGATGGGTGTAATATGCCATCGCTATTTTTATTTACGAGGTATGGTCGACGACGATGACCCAAACTCCTTTTATTTTGCGGAACCATAGCGTAAAATAGCCAGCGGGCGCATCCTTTTCGCGGTCGAGATGCCAGGCGCCGAGCATAAGGCGTTGGCTTTGTCGAGCAGGTTGACCTTTAATATGGTAAATGTGAGCTTGCCCATCGCTGCTTTATCGGGGTAGCTCCTTTTATACCGGTCGAGGGTTTTTTGCCACCCATAAACGGCGGCATCCTTGCCGACGAACATGAGCGAATCAGACTTCCAGTACCCTTGCATAAAACCGTCGATATCGCCGTTGTTCCAGGCGATGCGCTGATTTTCTAATACTTTGATGATAGCTTGTTTGTCCTGCGCACGGAGAAAGAAGCAAGAGCCAAGCATCAAGAGACAAGAGAGTAAATATTTTTTCATCAGAACCTGGATTATACGAATTTAGGAATTAATCGAATGCTAACTTGCAATGCTGTCAGAAAAAATTCCGCGCGTGCGGCTTCAAACAATCTTTTAATTAAAAGCTTTTAGCTTTGTACCTTTAGCCCTGCCTGCCGCAGGCAGGTTTGCGCTTTCCAGCTTATGAAAAATATACTTTGTTTCGGCGAGATATTATGGGACGCCTTTGGCGACGAAAAAGTGCCGGGCGGCGCGCCGATGAATGTTGCGCGGCACCTGACGCAGCAGGGCGAAGCGGTTTTGTTCGCGACCAGGACGGGCGCGGATGAAGCGGGCATTGAGCTGACCGATTTTTTAAGAACCGCCGGCTTATATAGCGAACTGGTACAGCAAGACGACCAGCTGCCCACCTGCCAGGTTACCGTAAAGCTGGACAAAGCGGGACAAGCCACCTACACGATCCCGGAACCGGTTTCGTGGGACAATATTCAAACCACCGACGAACTCACCGAAGCCGCCGTGCAGGCGTCGGCTGTTGTGTTTGGCAGCCTGGCCTGCCGCGAAAGCACGACACGCGAAACGCTGCAAACCATGCTGGACGAAACCACCGCGTTGAAAATTTTTGATGTGAACCTGCGGCCACCGCATTATGAGCTGTCTACCATTCAAACGCTTGCTGCAATGGCTGACGTGATCAAGATGAACGAGGAGGAAGCCGTGTCGTTAATGGGCAGCGGCGATCTGAAAGAAAACATCCTTGAGTTCCAAAGTAAATACCACTTTAAAACGTTTTGTGTTACCCGTGGTGGAAACGGCGCGATCGTTTGGCACGACTTCGAGTTTTTTGAGCATCCTGGGTTTAAAGTGGACGTTGTTGATACCGTAGGCGCAGGCGACGCTTTCCTGGCTACCTTTGTTGCAGGACTGCTGGTTGATCAAAAGATGGACGAACTATTGAAAAAGGCATGCGCCGTGGGCGCTTATGTAGCCGGCAAAAGGGGTGCAAACCCGGTTTACAACCTCGATGAACTCAATGCACTAATGGAAGTAAGCGTATAGCCGTTAATCTATCGGCTTAAATATCCTGTTCCATCTTATCCTGCTCAAAAAGCTTTTGGTCGAATCGGTGCTAAACCAGGTGATCATTGCCTTACCTACGATATGATCCTCGGGCACATAGCCCCAAAAACGGCAGTCGAGCGAATTGTGGCGGTTATCGCCCATCATCCAGTAATAGTTCATTTTAAAGGTATAGCTACCCGCTTTTTTACCGTTGATGAAAATGTCCGTGCCTTTTACCTCAACCTTGTTGTTCTCGTACAATTCGATGGCACGGCGGTAAAGGATCATGGTTGAATCGTTTAAAGGAATTGTCCACCCGCGTTTTGGCAGTACCAGCGGACCAAAGTTATCCTGGTTCCATTTAAATTTTTCGTTGTGCGGAAAAACCGACGGATCATATTTGCCGACGGGCTGAACAACAGGCGTTATGCTTTTTATATTGGAGAAGGTTTTGAAGGTCGCCAGCTCGTCTTTAGGGATGATCATCTCGAATGTGGTGGCACCGGTTTGACCGATGATCTCGATATTCATATCCTGGAACACCTGCGGGTTAACGTCTACACCGTTGGTAACCACCCGGTAGGATGTCTGCGCTTTGGGTGCGTTCGCCGCAGCTTTACCGTTGATGTAAACTTGTCCGTTAACGATCATGAGCTCGTCGCCGGGGGTAGCCTGGCAGCGCTTGATGAGGCAGGTGCGTTCATCAATTGGCTTGTTGTAGGATGGATCGGCTTCTTCGGGTTTGTTGAATACAACGATATCGCCCTTTTTTACCTGCGTCAATCCCGGCAAACGGAAATACGGTAAGGTAATGCCATCCCAATAGGTTTTCACATTACCTACGGTCGGCTCTAAAAACGGTATAGAAAAGGGCGTGATCGCCAGCCTGGGGCCGTAGCTTATCTTACTCACAAATAAATAATCGCCCGTAAGGAGCGTACCTTCCATAGACCCCGAGGGTATCGCGTAAGCCGAAAAAAGCAAACCGCGTATAATAGTCGAGGCAACCACCGCGAAAATTAGGGCATCCACCCATTCGCGGGTTTTGGATTTCTTTGGTTTGGTGGGGTCTTTGCGTTTGCGGGCGAAGAATTTCCAGTTCATGGCGGCAGGTTTTGACTTAGACGGGGCGACACATAAATTGTTACGTTGTAGAGACGCAAAATATTGCGTCTCTTTGAGTTTCGGTATCGCGTATCGTGCGAACATTTTCAGAGACGCAAGATATCGCGCCTCGTTTACAGATGATTTATAGACGCCAGGTGCTGCGTATCAACATAAAGATTTCCCAGAGACGCAAAATTTTGCGTCTCTACGTTTGTCATTCTTTCCTAACAATTCACCTTTTGGAAACTTTTGCGCGAAATAATCCGTTATTTTATCTTCAGAAAGGGTAACGTATGCGCGGTTTTGAGTTTTCGAAGTTTAAACCCAACCAGATTCCGAAAGGCGGATTTGAAGAATTATTGAAACTATTCCTGGAATTGCTGAACTATACCGCAGGCGATGCCGGCGAAGCCCTGGCGTGGATGAACGAACTCGACAAGCAGTACAACCTGACTAACGACGAGTATGGAATGGGCGATTTTATCGACGAGCTGAAGCAAAAAGGCTACCTGACGGACGATAACGAACCAGGCGAATTCCGGATAACGGCAAAAACAGAGCAAAGTATACGGCAGTCGGCGTTGGAAGAAATATTTGGCAAGCTGAAGAAATCGGGAAAGGGCAACCACCAGTCGCCGCAGTCGGGACAGGGTGAGGAGAAAAACGCCGAGCGGCGCGAGTTTGAGTTTGGCGACAGTTTGGACCAGATCAACATGACGCAATCCATCCACAATGCCCAGGTTAATCACGGCATCGGCGATTTTACCATGACCGAGCGCGACCTGGAGGTGGAGGAAATGGATTATAAAACCCTGACCTCGACCGTGCTGATGATCGATATATCGCACTCGATGATCCTTTATGGTGAAGACCGCATCACCCCGGCCAAAAAAGTGGCGATGGCCCTGGCTGAACTGATCCGCACTAAATATCCTAAGGACACTTTGGATATCGTGGTATTCGGCAACGACGCGTGGCCGATTACGCTAAAGGATTTGCCGTATTTGCAGGTTGGCCCCTATCATACCAATACCTACGCGGGTTTAGAGCTGGCTACCGATATGCTGCGCCGCCGCAAAACGCATAACAAGCAGATATTTATGATCACCGACGGCAAGCCTACCTGCCTGAAGGAGGGGACAAAATATTATAAGAACAGCATCGGCCTTGACCGTAAAGTAGTGAATAAAACGCTGAACATGGCCGCACAATGCAAGCGGTTAAAAATACCCATTACCACGTTTATGATCGCCAAGGACCCGTACCTGCAGCAGTTTGTACGCAAGTTTACCGAGACCAACGGCGGCAAAGCTTTTTACAGCTCGCTGAACGGCCTGGGCGAATATATTTTCGAGGATTATATCCGCAACCGGAGAAAAACGGTGAGGTAATTTGAAGATATGTTAATTTGAAGATTTGAAAATTAATGACGTGTGGATCGTAGACGTGTCTCGCACATGCGGGATGCAGATTACCAATGAACAAATGAACTAGTGAACTAATGAACTATTGAACGAATGACTAAAACAAACATAAAAACACTCGGCGAATTAAAGCGAACGGATTATAAAAGCCGGAGCGTAAAGGATGAATTAAGAGATAACCTGATAGCGCAGTTAAAGCGCGGCGAAGGCGGTTTTGAAGGAATCGTGGGTTTTGAGGATACGGTTATCCCCGACCTCCAAACGGCTATTTTGTCGCGGCACAACATTTTGTTGCTGGGGTTGCGCGGGCAGGCTAAAACGCGTATTGCGCGGCTGTTGGTTAATTTGCTTGACGAGTATATGCCCTATATCGAAGGGGCGGAATTGTATGATGACCCGCTGAACCCGATCAGCTGGTATGGTCATCATGAGATTGAAACCAAAGGCGACGATACGCCTATTACCTGGGTGCACCGCTCGGAGCGGTATACCGAAAAGCTGGCTACGCCGGATGTAACCGTTGCCGACCTGATCGGCGACGTGGACCCCATCAAAGCCGCTACCATGAAACTGACCTACTCGGACGAGCGCGTGATACACTTCGGGCTCATTCCGCGTGCACACCGGGGCATATTCGTGATCAACGAGCTGCCCGACCTGCAGGCACGCATACAGGTTTCACTATTCAATATTTTGCAGGAACGCGACATCCAGATACGGGGGTTTAAGCTGCGGCTGCCGCTGGATCTCCAGTTTGTATTTACCGCGAACCCTGAAGACTATACCAACCGCGGTTCCATCGTTACCCCTTTGAAGGATCGCATTGAGAGCCAGATACTGACACATTACCCGCGCTCGGTGGAAATATCCCGGAAGATCACCCAGCAAGAGGCATCCCTTACCGCGGCGCAGCGTGCCAATATCGAGGTGGACAGCCTGCTGAAAAATATGGTGGAGCAAATCGCCTTTGAGGCGCGGAACTCGGAATATATCGACAAAAAATCGGGGGTATCGGCGCGGTTAACCATATCGGCGTTTGAGAACCTGGTGAGCAATGCCGAACGGCGGATGCTGATCAACAATGAGTCGACCACCTTTGTGCGTATTTCTGACTTCTTGGGTGTGATCCCCGCCATCACCGGCAAAATAGAACTGGTTTATGAAGGTGAGTTGGAAGGTCCCGGCAAGGTGGCGAATATCCTGATCGGCAAGGCTGTTAAAACGCTGATGCTGCAGTATTTCCCTGATCCCGAAAAGGCAAAAAAATCAAAAGCGCCCAATCCTTACGCCGAAATTATCAACTGGTTTAGCGAGGGCAATAATTTATCGGTGATAGACCAGCTGCCGGCGGCCGATTATAAAAAGGCATTGAACTCCGTGACGGGATTAAAGGCTTTGGTAAAGAAATTTCATCCAAACTTAACGACCACTCAGGAGTTGCTGCTGATGGAATTTGTGCTGCACGGGTTATCCGAGTTTTCGCAGCTGAGCAAGGGCTTCCTTGACAATGGGTTCGCGTTTTCGGATATGTTTAACAGTTTGTTTAATTTGCAGCCCGACGACGACCACGACCTGGACGACGACCGTTATTAATAACTGATCAGCGTATGCTGCAAACCATCAAGCTACTGTTGTTTATTGCCGGCCTGCTGCTGCTCGACCGGTATGTGCTGAGCGGATTGCGCGGCACATCAAGAAAATGGCGGTGGGTGCACCGCGAGAACTTCACGCGCAAATACTGGACGTTTACGCTTTTGCTATTGACAGGCGCATTGCTGGTAGTTTATATCAAGGTTGGGTTTGCGGTGCGCCTGATACTGCTTATTCTTTTCTTTGTCATTTATTTATGCAAACTATGCTACGCGGTAGTCATCCTGGCAGATGATGTGCGGCGGCTTTTTATTTCCGTTTTTGCGCGACACAAGGAAAGCGAGCCGGCAACTGCAAAGCCTGCAGCGATACCACGATCGGAGTTTTTAATGCAGGCGGGCTTGCTGGCCGGCGCCGTGCCGCTGGCGGCCATTGGGCTGAATATGAGCAGCGGCCTGTACGATTACCATGTAAAACGGCACAATTTATACCTGCGCAACTTGCCGGCAGCTTTCGACGGGCTTCGGCTGGCGCAGATATCTGACATCCACTCGGGCAGCTTCCACAATCCGCGCGCCGTAAAAGGCGGCGTGGAGATGCTGATGGCCGAAAAAGCCGACCTCATCTTTTTTACCGGCGACCTGGTAAACCGCCGCAGCAATGAAATGCGCGATTACCAGGATATGTTTAGCAAGGTAAAAGCGCCACTTGGCGTATTCTCATCATTGGGCAACCACGATTATGGGGATTATTGGGACTGGCCAAATGAGGCAGCGAGACAAAAAAACATGGACGACCTGATCGCCACGCATAAAACCCTCGGCTGGCAGCTGCTGCGCAATGAGAACCGGCGTTTAAAGACCGGCAACGAGGAGATCGGTATTCTGGGCTGTGAAAATTGGGGCGTACTGCACCGTTTTCCGAGGCGCGGCCGTATGGATCTTACGGTAAAAAACACCGATGATCTGCCGGTAAAGCTCCTGCTTTCGCACGACCCTTCGCACTGGCGGGCCGAGATATTGCCAAAATACCCGCAGATCGATATGGTGTTTGCAGGGCATACACACGGCATGCAAATGGGCGTACAAACTGAAAATTTCCAGTGGAGCCCGGTGCAATATATTTATAACGAATGGGCGGGCTTTTACCGCGAGGAACACCAGCAACTCTACGTAAACGTTGGCTATGGCTTTATCGGCATACCCGGGAGGGTTGGCATATTGCCGGAGATCACGATATTTACGTTAAAAAGAGGTTAAACCTGCCGGCACGCAGGGGCGAAAGGTAAAAGCAGAAAGCTGAAGGGAAGGATAAGAGCAGTGGTAGTTGGCAGTAACAGAGGCGGTTTCGTAGCGAATAGCCACTGGGTTGCCGCGCCTTCGAAATGTCGGGACAAGCGTTTCACTCCTCTCAATGAATATGACGGAGATTGTAAGGTTAACCACCTATATCACAAATGAAAAAACTACTCCAACCGACGCTTGATTTTTTGCTGTTCAGCAATATCTTCATGTCGTTATGCGCGGTGGCGCAGGGGCTGGTTAGCTTTTATCTGATCGGGTCGCGGCCGGTTATGCCGGTGCTGATTTTATTGTTTACCTCCACCCTTGGCATCTATAATTTCTGCATCTTAATTATCAACGTTAAAAACCCGGGGCGATCGCCATATAAGCGTGTGCGTTGGTTTTATGCGCATTACCGGCTGATGGTGACGTTTACCATTGTGGCGCTGCTGTCGCTGGCGCCGCTGTTTTTTTTAATGTCGGTGGAATCGAGGATACTGCTGATGTTCTTAAGCGTGCTGTCGTTTTTTTATGGGATCCCGCTGTTTAGTTTAAGCGGGCAAAAATTCGGACTGCGCAACATACCCGGGTTGAAGCAACTGCTCATTACCGTCGTGTGGACGATGAGCACCGTACTGCTGCCCGTCCTGGAAGCGCAACATGGCCACCTGGCTACCGTTTCCATGCGCGCCCTTACCATCCTTATCGCCAAGCGCTTTCTGTTTATTGCGGCGCTTACCGTCCCTTTTGATATCCGCGACCTGTTCCAGGATAAGCAGTCGGGATTAAAAACCGTGCCTACGGTTTGGGGCGAAAAAAACGCGTACCTGTTTTGCCAGGCGCTGCTGGCCGGCTATATCGTGCTGTTGTTTATGTTTGAGAACAGCGGCCCCGGTGGCTATTTGGGTAACCGTGATTTTTGGGCGCTCACCGTCACGGCACTCGTAACTGGCTGGCTCATTTTTAAGTCGCGCCAGCAAAAAAACGAGTATTACTATTTCTTTTTTCTTGATGGCGTGCTGATCCTTCAGTTCGTATTGTTGGTGGTGTTTAGGATGGTATAGCCTTATCCCCCATCTTTGGAGAGAGGGCTTATTGTAAGTGGCCGGAGTGGCGGCTAAGGCTAAATTAAATTTTTGACCTGACGGTTGTTGAGTAACGACCGCATTTGCGTTATGGCAATGGCATTCAGTTGTATGAGGCCGTCGGACTGCGGTTTGCCCTGGTGAATTAAAACGGCGTTGATGCTTTCTAAATTTGACAATACGACCAATTGCTCGATCGTTGCTTCGTCCCTTATATTTCCTTCGCCGCGGGATTGGTTTCGCGCCATTCTTTTGCCGTAATACCGAACAAGGCGACATTTAATAGACCGGCTTCGCTCGCGTATACAAAATTTGTTTGCGCCCTCGTGAGCGTTTTGGGTACCAGTTTTTCTTTAATGGCGTCGGTATGAATATGATAATTTACTTTTGAAAGGGTACGTTGTACATTCCAGTCAAGTTTAAAGCGATCATTTTCTTCATCTTTAAGGCGTTGAAATTCTTTGATTAAATAAAGTTTAAACTCGGGGCTTAGCCACGAACCAAATTCAAATGCAATATCTTTATGGGCGAAAGTGCCGCCGCCGTAGCGGCCGGCTTTAGAAGTTATCCCAATGGCATTGGTAGCCTCTATCCACTTTTTTGGCGTGAAATTAAAGCTATTCAGTCCGGCCTGGCTTTTAAAGGTTACGAATTCGTTACCTTTAAAATTGGGATTATTTATTTGTTCCCAAATTCCGATGAACTGAAGTGTGTTTCTGTTACGCATCCAACTATAGATCATCGCATCGTCGCCAAAACCTTTAACCATATCGGTCAGTGAGATGTAATCATGTTGCCCTGCTGTGATTATCGAGATTTCGTGCCCCTGCACATTTATCGTTTTGTTTTTAGCCATAGATTTTACCGCTTTTGCTTATCCTAAAATAGAATTATTATTTGCAATTTTTGAATGTTTATTGCGTATCACAAGAGATTTCAAAATAAAACAAATCGTTAGATTAGTGTGTATTATTAGGCACGGTTAAAGCCGGTAAAATGAATACACAGGTACGAAATAAAGCATTGATGCTGCGCTGGTACGACCAGTTGTGGAACAACGGTAATGAGTCGATCGTTGATGAGTTGATGCACCCCCAGTGCCGGGCCTTTGGCCTGGGGCCGGAGCCGGTGATCGGTCTGGCGGCGTTTAAGCAGTTTTACCGGGAGTTTGTGGCCGCCTACACCGATATTTCCATCACGGTTGATAAAAATCTGACCGACGGCGATTACGTGATCTCGCTATGCTCGGTCACCGCTACCCACAACGCAAGCGGGCGGCCCGTTAGCTTCACCGGAACTTCGTTATGCCAGATCGAGAATGGAAAAATTACTTCGGCGTGGAACCATTTTGATTTTTTGACGATGTATTTGCAAACAGGAAAGGTGAAAGCGGAAGAATTGGAATAGTTTAGCTCCAACCGTCATTGCGAGGAACGAAGAAATTTCTATGCTAGGCAGATAGGTCGGACGTAATGCCAACGTATAAGACGCAATGCAACTTGTTAGTAAGGGGGTAAACGCAGCCGCCTCGCCGAGATACCATAATGCAAAATAAAAGAATCTTGTTGTACGTAGCGATTGATTATCTCCGCTTACCGCCTGTGTGATCACCCATATGGATTGTCCTGTGTTGAGATTGCTTCGTTCCTCGCAATGACGAGCGAGAGGTTGTATAATTTTTTAACTTAAACGAAAAACTTATCGGGCTTGGTCGTGTTATTGATAGATATTGGTATACAACTTTAACTAAACCATCTATGGAAAACGACAACGGAACTAAAAATATACTGGTGCCTAAAAAATATTTTAAGGTAGCAAACGGCATTTGGGGCATGAAGATCGTATTTGTAAATATTTATATGATACGGGTTAACGCGGATGAATGGGTGCTTGTGGACGCGGGATTGCCACGGTCGGCGGGGCGCATCATTAAAATGGCCGCCACGCTGTTTGGTGAAAATCATCCGCCCAAAGCGATCATACTAACGCATGGTCATTTTGACCACACCGGCGCCCTTGAGGAACTGCTGAAAACCTGGGACGTGCCGGTTTACGCACACCGGCTTGAGTTGCCTTATTTGACCGGCAGATCGAGCTACCCGCCTGCCGACCCTACGGTTGGCGGTGGTTTGATGAGCTATACCTCGTTTATGTTCCCTACATCGCCGATCGATATCAGCGACCGTGTGCGTGTGCTTGACGAGCATGTCGATAACCACATACCAGGACTTCCGGGTTGGCGGTTTGTGCCTACGCCTGGACATGCGCCGGGGCATATTTCGCTGTTCCAGGAAAAACATCACGTACTGATCACGGGCGATGCTTTTGTGACAACGAAGAGCGAGTCGGCACTGGCGATAGCACGCCAGAAGCGGGTTGTATCCGGGCCACCAAAATATTTAACCTATGATTGGGACGCTTCGAAGACATCAGTTGAAAAACTGATGATGCTGGAGCCGAAAGTTGCGGCAACCGGGCATGGCAAGCCGATGCAGGGCGAGAAGTTAAGAGATCAGCTGCGGCACCTTGTGGATGCTTTTGAGGAGGAGGCGGTGCCGTCGCATGGTCGTTATGTTCAGAAACCTGCTATTGCGAACGCAGCGGGCGTACAGTATGTACCGGGGCTTTCTTTCGGCATAAAAGCCGCTGCTGCCGCAGTGACCATCGGCGCCGCCGCTGCAACGTTTTTGTTTATGAGAAAGCGGAACGAAACTTTTTTGGATAAGCTGGTGGGCGCTGTGGTGAGGAAGTGATTTGAATTAGAGATTAGAGGCTGGCGATTAGAGATCAGGAAGGAAATCAAGAACCAGGAGAGAACGTTTAGAGAGGAAGGGTGGCTTTCCATGCCAGTTTTCGCGAATCGGATGCAGATAGAAAGACTTCCAAAGTTTTTGAAACTTCGGAAGTCTTTTTCATTTTGGCGGGCGCATGAAAATGAAATCAGCCTATTCTACAACCGGCAAGGCGATACAGCTGGCAAATTTAGCTGTATGATAGATGCTTTGCGTAGCCTTTTGGTAATCACCGGCCTTTGCGTCGAATATATTCGGCACATACTTTTGCGGATTACGGTCGATAATTGGGAACCAGGTACTTTGCACCTGCACCATAATGCGGTGGCCCTTTTTGAATACGTGATCGGCGCCGTGAAGGTCGATGGTGTACTGCTCTACCTTGCCCGGTGTCATTGGTTCGGGTTTTGCGAAGCTGTTACGAAAGCGCCCGCGGAAAACATCGTCGGCGATCATGAGCTCGTAGCCGGACATTTTAAGCTCTTTTTTATATTCCTGCGGGTACACGTCAATAAGCTTCACCACCCAGTCGGCGTCGGTGCCGGAGGTGGCGGCGAAAAGGTTTGCGGCTACGTTGCCTGTAATGGTGACGTCCTGTGTAAGGGTATCGGTTTGAAAGGTGAGTACATCGGGGCGGCCGTCCACAAAGCGCTGGTCGTCGGTGAGCCAGGTGTACCAGCGCGAGCCGGGGCCATACGTTTCTTCGATGGGCCGTGCGCGGTAGGGAACCGGTTTGGCCGGATCGGATACATAGCTGGTAAAGGGGTTACCCTCCGCAGCAACGGGTGCCTGGAACGATAACCTACCGCCGGGGTGGAAATAGATATTTTTAATGGTTGCTTCTTTTGGCGGCCAGGCGGAGTAGTTCATCCATTTGTTGGAACCGGTTTGGAAAGAGATGGCCTCGGCAAACTTACCGTCGCCCTTGCCCTTCAGATACCAGGCAAACCATCTGGCTTGTATCTCCTTGCGGAAGTAGGTTGATGTTGCCTGGTCGTCAAATTTGATATTGCCGAGGCTCTTACCCTCACCCCCGCCCCAGCCGCCATGCCGCCACGGCCCCAGTACGATAAAGTTCTGATGGTTTGTATCATGTTTCTCCAATGCCCTATAAGCATCCTGCGGCCCAACCATATCTTCCTGGTCCCACCAGCCGCTTACATGCTGTATAGCCAGGCGCGGATGATCGAGCCGCGAGGTCAATGCTTCCTCCTTCCAGTAAGCATCGTAATTGGGATGTTTGGTAAAGTCGTTCCAGCTGGGCAGCTTGCCGTGTATATATTTACTGTTGAGGTTGGATAACGGGCCGAGCTTCAGGTACCAATCGTACGTATCATAATTGCCGAATTGATAGAGGGAGTCTGTTTTTGAAATCTCTTCCATAAACGCATACTCAAAGGCATAGCTCAAGCGGAAGGCTCCATTGTGGTGAAGATCATCGTTCATAAACATATCCGATGGCGTGGCTTGTTCTGATACTGCTACCAGGGCGGGATGCGGGTCGGCGGCGGCAATAATGGTTGTCCACCCATCGTAGGATACGCCGTACATGCCTACTTTGCCGTTGTTGTTGGGTATGTTTTTGAGCAGCCAGTCGATGGTGTCGTAGGTGTCGCTGGCTTCATCGACTGATTTAGGGTCTTTTTTATCACGGCTAAAGCGCATCATGGCATATTTGCCTTCCGATAAATATCTGCCACGGATGTCCTGGTAAACGAAAATATAACCATCTTCAGCCATATCCTTAACATAGGCTATCCTTTCGGGGCTGGGATACCGGTTAACACCATAGGGCGTTCTTAGCATCAGGAACGGCAGTTTATCAGAAGATTCTTTGCGTGTGAAGATTATCGTATGCAGCTTAATACCGTCACGCATGGGGATCATTACTTCCTGCCGGTTGTATTTATCGTCGGGTTTGGTTTGAGCAAACAGGGTTGATACGGTTACCATCAAAATCGCGGTAAGCGTGATCCTTTGAAATAATACTTTCATATTTGTTGAAGTCAGGTGTTTAAATATAGTTGAAAAAGTTGTAAACAGTTAGAAAACTTGTAAAGGTTTTTACCGAACTACATACTTGCAATTATTACAGCCCTTACAACTATTACAACCTTTAAAATTTAACCATGTCCGCCAACTATGATAACTCCGCCTGGTTCTATGACCGGCTTTCGCGATTGTTTTATGGCGACGCACTGATCAAAGCGCAGGTTTATCTGCTTGAGTTTATCCCGGCTGATGCAACCGTGCTGATTGTTGGTGGCGGGACCGGCTGGATATTGGAGCAGATCGCGAAGAAGCATCCGGCCGGGCTGCGGATCACTTATGTAGAAGTGTCAGCGAGGATGATTAACCACGCCGAAAAAAGAAATGCGGGCGGCAACCGCGTGGTTTTTATAAATGATGCGGTTGAGCACACATCGCTCCAACCTGACTTCGACGTGGTGTTAACCCCGTTTGTGTTCGACAGCTTTAGCGATAAAACAATGAAAGGCGTATTTGGGCATATTCATTCGGTGCTAAATCCCGGTGGTATATGGCTTTATTCCGATTTTAGGCTGACTAAAAAACGGTGGCAGCGGCTGTTGCTGAAAACGATGCTTAAATTTTTTAAAGCACTTTGCAACATCGAGGCGTCGCAGTTACCCAATGTGGAAAGGCAATTTAAATTGCACGGCTATACGCTAGTCGAAAGCCGTACGTTCTTCAAAGATTTCGTGATCTCTATGGTGTATAAAAAGTAGAGACGCAAAATTTTGCGTCTCTACAAATATTACGCTTCGTACACAAACTTATACCCCACCCCACGCACGGTTTGAAGATATTGCGGCGAATCGGCGTTGGCCTCGATCTTTTTGCGGAGGCGTACAATGTGCATATCCAATGTGCGGGTGTTAACGTCGGCGTTATAGCCCCAAACTTCCATCATCAGTTCCTCGCGGTTAATCACCTTGTTTTTATTTTTCAGGAAATAAAGAAGTATACGGTTTTCGAGGATGGTTAGCTCGACCTTTTTACCATCCTTTATCAGCAGATGGGTATTTGGCAGGTGCTCCATATTGGCAAACCGGTACGACTCGGACTTTTCGCTGTTTAATGAAAATTTGATCTTATTATCAATCAGCGCTATCAGCACATCCATATTAAACGGCTTGATGATATAATCTGAAACGCCAAAATTATACGCCTTTATTTTGTCGACATCCTGACCTTTTGCGGTCATCATCACCACTACATTGTCAAAGCCCTGGTTTCGGATACTGGTACAAACTTCCGAGCCCTGTTTGCCGGGGAGCATCCAGTCCAGCAAAACAATATGGGGCTGTTCGGCCAATATCATTTTTTCGGCATCGTCTCCGTTGCTTGCTTCCAAAACCTTATAACCCTCTGATTGTAAGCGTTCGGCCACCAGGAAACGGAGATTCTCGTCGTCTTCAACCAGTGCTATTTTAATTTCTTTGCTCATATTAATTTTCGTATGGTAAGGTAACAACAAACTCCGACCCTTTATTAACCTGGCTATTCACCTTTATATCGCCGCCCATAAAATTAACCAGTTCTTTACAAAATGCCAAACCCAGTCCCACGCTGCCGTTTTGGTTGTATTGATTTTCTATCTTGTAAAATTTTTTAAATACATTATTCATTTCATCTTTCTGTATCCCGATACCTTTATCAACAAATGAAAACATAATATTCCGCTTTTCATGCGTCACGTTTATATTAAGCACTTTTTTACTCGGCGGCGAATATTTATAGGCATTTTCTATCAGGTTTTGAAAAACACTGCCCAACAACACCGGATCGGTATAAAAGAATTTAACGTGGTTTACACTGCAATGAATATTAAAATCGGGGTATTTTAATTTAAAGGTGTCCTTATATTTATTTACAAACTCATCAATATCAATTTTCTCCTTCTTTATATCGATCGATTTATTTTCCAGCTGGGTAAAAGATAAAAGCTTATTCATCAAATCGTTCAGCTTGTCGGCTTCTTCATTTAATATTTTGCCGTATTGCTTGCGCTGCCGCTCGCTTAACTCGCTATCGCCGCTTAAATTGGAGCCTGCTATTTTTATTACGCTTACCGGTGTTTTAAACTCATGCGTGAAATTATTAATAAAATCGTACTGCAGTTTAAACAGCTTAATATTGACGTTTAAATTGCGGTAAATAAGCCAGCCTATCAGCAGTAAAAAGAAGTAGATCAATATTACCAGGGCGCAAATAGGCATAAACCGGCGGTTGATTTCAGTTGTCAGGTAATTTTTGGTAGAGCTGAAATATAATTTCGCTTCCGCTAAAGCGCCAGGCAGCGCCACATCGTCTACCAGGTTGCCGGTTTCATTGTCCAGCGGATCGTAAACGACGGGTTGAATGGTGATCTTTTGATAAAGTTCCTTATGGGTATTGTTGACCTTCAATAAGTACGGATCCAAAAAAAACGTCATCATATTTTGTTTGTAAAACGATGACGGGTTAGGATGGCGCTGCAGTTCCCTGAACATTTTAATATCCTGGCGCCGCAGGATGTTTGAATAGCTTATTTTGTTCGGTTTAACATCATAAAATGTTCGAAAAATTTCGTCCTGCGTGGACCCGCGCGTGGTATCTGAAAAGTTAATGTAGTTGCTTAAGTTTGCGGCCATCTGCTTAAAATCGGCATTGTCTGCACTGCTTTGTACTTTTGTGCCGGCCAGCTTGCCGTTTAACAACTGGTATTGATAGATTGCTTTCACAAAGAGACGAAGATTATTTTTTGCGGCGGGTTTTGTTTCACTGCCGATCAGTATCTCGTAAAAGAGCAGGCGTTTTACAAACGGATATTCGCGCAATACAGAGTCGGCATATTTCGCCGCCGATGTTGAATCAAGGTAACCCTGGTATGATGTAATTTCGGGTATTTTGTTTTCAAAAAGATTATTGTATGGCTTTATGGTATGCTCCCATACGTCGATCTTTTTTGCCGAGAATTCATTTTCGACATATTTTTGGTTGAGATTATAGGATACGAACAACGCGATAATAAAAAACACGGAGATCAATACCAGGAAAATGATGACCAGCGAGAAATTTTTACGGTAAATATTTCGCGTACGTTCCATAGCGGTTAAGGCTTATCCCGCATATTTTTCTCGAGAAACTTTTCTATTTCGGTATACATTTGCGTCCGGTTAGCCTGGCTTCTAAAAACCGTACGTTCATTTGGTTTAAGATAGTATTCTGCCATTCCTTTACCGTTTTGCCGCTGCAATTCCCTAACAAACTGGTTCAGCTCGCTAATATTTGCACGGTCATCTTTTGCACCCTGGAAAATCAATAGCGGCGCCCTGATTTTATCGGTATGAAAAACAGGCGATATCGCCCTTAACTGGCTGGCATCCGTTTCCGGATCGCCTACCATTTCATACATCATCTTTACATACGGTTTTCTGAAGGGCGGGGCATCCTTAATGTAAGTGAAAAAGTTAATCAGCGCATGCTGCACTATTGCGCAATTATATAATTCCGGATGATGTGAAAGCCCGTATAAAGCTGAAAATCCGCCGAAACCGGCACCAAATATTGCTATTTTTTTGGGATTGGCCGTTTTGTTTTTAATGAGCCAGTTAACCCCATCGGTTATATCCTGTTGTATCTTTCCGCCCACTTCCTTAAAACCGGCGCTATGAAAAGTTTTTCCAAAACCGGTAGACCCACGATAATTCACTTGTAAGACCGCGTAGCCCCTGTTGGCTAAAAATTGCACCTCCGGATAATATCCCCACGAAAAACTTTGGTTGAATAATCCATCGTGCGGCATTACGACTAATGGCAAACCAGTTTTTTTTGTTCCTAACGGCAGTGTGAGGTAACCGTTAATGGTAAGGCCGTCGCTGGCTTTATATGACACCGGCCGCACGTGGCATAGCATATCCGGCTTCAGGCTTGAGTTGATATCGCCAAGCTTTCTAAGTTTCCCGGTGTTATTTTCATAAAGATAATATGATCCAGGATTGCGGTCGGTATAGCAAATAACTATGAATTTGTCTTCGGCGCTGTCCCGGTCGGTGATTGTTATTTCACCTTTTAAAACATTGAGCAGCCGGGCATAAATGTTTTTAATATCATCGTTTAAAAAATATTTTTGCGGTTTCGACGCTTCCCACGATACCAGTTCTATCCGGTGCTTATTTCTTGAATATTCTACGTTTTGTATATCAGCATTATCCGAAGCGAAAATTATTTTTCGTTCCTTGCCGTCAACCGCGTTAATTTCAACCAGCGCCGTTTTATCCCGGTTGACGTTCGACAATGCGTAGAAGTAGTTTTTTTCGCCAGTAAATGCGATGGGCTTTACCGACGTCTTAAAATTATTCTGTATAATGGGTACAAAGGGCCGGTTTTCCGATGAACGGTATAGTATTGTTTTGTTAACCCCGTCTGACGCCGTAACCAGGCGTATTTTGCCGTCGGCGTCGGGATACCAATCAGTAATATTTCCCGGATTTATCAGATATGGCGTCAGCGCGCCCGTATTTACATTTAACCGGTAAATATCCAACGCTCCCAAATCCCGCCTGTTCATTCTTATCGTAATAACGTCCGGTTCTTCCTTATTCCGGTTAAGCAGGCTTATTCTGATCTTTTTTTGCGACAGAATGTTTTTAACCGCCAAACTGGGGATATCCAGCGTAAAGAGTTTGAATTCGTCGCGCTCGATAATATCCTGGCTGAAAACTATTTTATTGTCATAGGTCCAAAAATAATCGCCTCTGACAGAATAATCTGTGAAAGAAGTAGCCATTTGCTCCTTTCCATTAGGCAGCGCTTGTATAAAAAGGTTTTGTTTGTCTTTATAAGGCTTTAAGTACGAAATATATTTGCCATCGGGCGATATCCGGAACGTACTTTTTTCGGGCGCTTTAAAAAAATCGGTAATAGGTATCTGTGTTGTGGCTGGCTTGTTGCATCCACAGGCGTTTACTATAATATATACAAAAAGCAATATTCTTAAATGCTTCAACATTTCACTTACGTCGAATTTTATTATCAGGTTAAATTATACAAAATAAGTCAAGGTATTCAAACTGTCACCACAATTTTACCCGGGCAGACGCATTAAAATCATGGTGATAATTGCGCTTTAAAACCAACGTAAATTGAGGAGGCTCCGCTGGAGCCCAGCTCAATTGTTATTTTTTTCTATAAACAGGGGGCTCCGCTGGAGCCTATTCACCGTATTGTTCAAAAAATTTTCGACTCCATTAGGAGTCGCGTGTTTATAGAAAACATAATCCTGCGCATTTTGGCTCCATCGGAGCCCCCTCTCACCAACTATTTAATCCAAACCCTCCCTAAATTATTTTAATGCGTCGGCCCTGACAATTTTACCCGGTAAGAAATGTTATATAATTAATTGTTTATTTTTGAACTGATGAGGCGGCTCTGCTTATATTTTCTTTTACTTTTTATCGGTTGTTCTAAATTGTTTGCACAAGAAAACGAATTGCAGCTGGCAAAACAATTTTCGGCAAATGGCGAGCAGCAAAAAGCGCTTGATATTTATCAAAAGTTATACAAACAGGATAATGAGACCTATTACCCCGTTTATATCAGCAGTTTACTCGGACTTAAGAAATTTGACGAGGCGGCCAATATCACAAAAAAAATGATACGCAAGTATCCTGCCGACCGCCAATATATTATCCAGTTAGGAACGGTTTATACACAGCAAGGCGAAATTGAAAAAGCAGATGCTCTTTATGAAGACTTAATTAAAAGCCTACCCGCCGATCAAAGTGCAATTTCGCTGCTTGCAGCGGAGTTTTATCAGAATGGCAACGTCGATTATTCGATAAAAATATTCCTCCAGGGGCGTAAGCTTTTGCATAGCGACGCTTTATTTTCGTATGAGCTGATAAACCTGTACCGGTATAAAAGGGACAAAGCAGCACTAACGGAGGAATATCTGAACTTTCTACCTTCGAACCCGACATTTATAAACCAGGCCGAAAACACCCTATCTACCGTATATGAAGGCTCCGCAGACTACGATATACTAAAGCAGGCCTTATTGAAAAAAATACAAAAAGATCCGCAGCAAACTTTATATACCGAGTTGCTCACCTGGCAATATCTGCAGCAAAAAGAGTTCGACCAGGCGCTTAACCAAGCCCTTGCATTAAGCAGACGACAAAATGACGATGGCAGCGCCATCTATGAATTGTGCGGTACTTTTGTGGCTAACCAGGCCTATGAAACAGCTATACGCGGTTACGAATACCTGGTAAACAAGGGAAAAGAACAGCAGCTTTATATCCCGGCTAAAATTGAGCTTATCAACACCCGGAATTTGCGGATAACATCCGGAAAGTATACAAATGACGATCTTTTAAGCCTTGAAAAAGACTATGTAGGTTTGCTGAAAGAATTTGGTAAAAATAGCAGCACAGCTTTCGCGATGCAAAAGCTGGCTAACCTGCAGGCGTTTAAATTGCATAAGCTGCACGATGCGCAAACCTTATTGGAAGAGGCTATAAACATTGCCGGTATTAAACCGTTTCTGCTGGCCAACTGCAAACTTGACCTGGGCGATGTTTTACTATTAAATAATCAGCCCTGGGACGCCACATTGCTTTACAGCCAGGTGGAGGACGATTATCCCAACACATCGGTGGGGCAGGATGCCCGGTACCGGAATGCAAAGCTTGCTTATTACACAGGCGATTTCAACTGGGCAAAAAGACAGCTGGACGTATTGAAAGCGGCAACCTCCCAGTTAATAGCCAACGATGCCTTAAATTTATCGCTGCTGATATCGGACAATATTTCGGCCGACACATCAGGCGCGGCCTTAAAAATGTATGCCCGTGCCGACTTGCTAATATTTGCAGAAGAACCGGCAAAGGCTTTAAAAACGCTGGACAGCATTGACACAAAATATCCAGGAAATTCGCTTACCGACGACATTTTAATGGCAAAAGCGCGTTTGCTTATCCAGCAAAAAGAATATGCCGCAGCAGTACCGTTGTTAAAAGAGATTGCCAGCGAACATAGCTTTGACCTTTGGGCAGACGATGCCGTTTTTATGCTCGGCGATATTTACGAGAATCATTTATCAGATAAAGAACAAGCTAAGGTTTACTACCAAAAAATTATCAGCGATTACGCCGGCAGCCTGTGGATAAATGAAGCCCGGAAACGTTTCAGGATATTGCGTGGCGATAAAAACGACATTTCTTCTTAAAGCGAAATACCTGTCAACTTATCGTCCTAAATCGCCTGCTCACTTAATCAACCAATTTCTTATTTTTGCCGTCCATGATCATATTTAACGACACTGTAATTGTAGAAGAAGCCATTCACCAAAGCTGGCTAAAGTGGATTCAGGAGGTGCATATCCCTTCCGTAATGGAAACCGGTTATTTTAATTCATACCAGATATTAAGCGTAATTGATTCGCCTAACGAAGGGGTAACCTATTGCATTCAGTATAAAACCGATAGCCTCGAAAACTTTAATGAGTTTTACACAAAGCATTTGCACCGCCTGCAGGATGCCCATAACCGGCAATTCGAAAACCAGTTTGTGCTGTTCAATACCTTAATGAAAACGGTCGGCTAATGAAAATCACCGAAACCGCTATTAAAGGACTGCTGGTTATTGAACCCAGGGTGTTTGACGACCCGAGGGGATATTTTTATGAAAGTTATCATAAAAGCAAGTTCGCGGAGGCCGGCATAAAGGCCGACTTTGTACAGGATAACCAGTCGCTGTCTCAAAAAGGAGCGGTACGAGGACTTCATGGACAGGTTGATCCTTTCGCGCAGGGAAAACTTGTGCGGGTAATCCAAGGCAGCGTGATCGATGTGGCCGTGGATATCCGTAAAGGCTCGCCTACTTATGGAAAACACGTTTCGGTTGAGCTAAGCGGGGATAACAAGCTTCAGTTTTGGATACCGGCCGGTTTTTTACATGGCTTCGCTACGCTGGAAGACAATACCATTTTTACCTACAAGGTAAATAACTACTATAACAAAGAATCGGAGATCGGCGTGATCTGGAACGACCCGGACCTGGGGATAGACTGGGGTATAGCAAAAAACGAAGTGTTGTTATCCCCGAAAGATGAGCTGCTCCCTGCATTTAAATCATTTCAAAGTCCGTTTGACCGCTGATTTTACTGATTAGTTGATTTCGTTGAAAGAAGTCAAAACATCACTGCTTGATCAGATTATACAACTCATCTAGCTTCGGCGTAAGCACAATTTCTATACGCCGGTTTTTGGCAAGGGCTTCGGGCGTATTTGAAGGATCAATGGGCTGGTATTCGCTTTTCCCGGTAGCCGTAATCCGGTGCGGGTCCACTTTTTCAACCTCGGTAAGATACCTTGCAACTGACGTTGCACGCAACACACTCAGGTCCCAGTTGTCTTTTATCTGGCCAAGGTTAACCACTTTTTTATTGTCGGTATGGCCCTCGACAGCTATATTAATATCTGTTTCTTTATTCAATACAGCCGCTAATTGCTGCAAAGCCTGCTTGCCGCGCGCATCGATAATAATGCTGCCGGATGGAAATAATAGCTTGTCAGTCAGCGAAACATACACTTTACCATTTCGAATATCAACAGTTAAGCCATTTTGCTGAAAGCCGAGCAATGCCTGCTGCAATTTGTTTTTTAAGGCGTTGGTGGCTTCATCACGCTTACGCAGTATATCTTCAACTTCTTTTAAGCGGGCTTCACGTTTTTTCAGATCGCTGGATAGCTCGCCTACTTTGGTAGAGCTTGCATTATAGCTGCTGTTTAGCGAATTATATTTATCGCTTAAGGAATTGTAGGTGCCTTGCAAATCGGTAATTTCATGATGCAGACGCATGATATCCGCTCGCAGCCGGGATACCGTGTCTTCGAGGCTGCCGGTGCGGGTTGAAAGCGAATCGCGTTCGGCTACCAAAGCTTTATATTTTTTGGGCGACAGGATGACGCATGAGTGTAAAGAAACAACTATAAAGGCCGCAAAAAAACAATATTTGATCTTCATCATGATACCAGTAATTAAAGGTTAAGCCAGGGCATTATTTAAAAAAACGTTGAGCGGATATATTTTAGCGCATACCGATGCTACAAAGTTAATTGCATCTTCGGCAAATAGCTCGTCATTGTTTAATTGGTGGAAAGCTACAAAACTTTTGAGTTTTAACAGGTCGATATTTTCATTATCTGCCGTATATTCTTTCGGAAGGTTTTTAAGCCGCTCCTGCTGCCTGAAATCGCCGAATAGTTTTATAAAATCCGGGTGATCGATGATCTTTTTTAAATCATTGCCGTTATAATCGATCTCCTGTCGTATGGCCTTCAGATGATCTGCTTCGGGCATCCAATAGCCGCCTGCTATAAAGGAATTTCCCGGCGAAATGTGCAAATAATATTCGGCCCTGCCGGCTTTTGTTCCCCTGGTTGGAATGCTTACACCAAAATGGTTTTTATACGGCGTTTTGTCTTTGCTGAATCGTATGTCGCGATAAATACGCATCACACATTTCTTTGCTTCCAGCGTATCATCCACGCCCGGATCGATCTTGTGTAAATGCTTAAGCAGTCCGGCGGTAAATTCAACAACATCCTGGCGGGCGGCCTCATAGCGTTCTTTGTTTGCCTGGAACCATTCCCGGTTATTGTTTTGAACCAGGTCTTTTAAAAAATCAAAGATATGGCGTTGAATCATCGATATCTAAATGAGGCTGATAATTGATCTTGGGCGATAACCAGTATAACAGTAAAACGCGGGAATACCTGAAGTTCAACGGCGAAAGCACCAGGCATCCGGCAAAGATAACGCTGCAATATAACCATGGCGAAGTGGTGTTATGCGTTAACAAAAACGTGGCTGCGACAATGGCAAAAGCCTCGGCTATATTTAAGGCGTAGCTCACATACATAGCGGCATAAAAATAACCAGGCTCTATTTCGAAATGGAGATTACAATGCGGACAATGATCGTAAATTTTGTTGGAGCCAAAATTATAGATGCCCCCGGCAAACATGCTGCCCCGGCGACAACGCGGACATTTGGTGTGCAGCATTGCCCATGATTTTTGTGTAGTCGCCATAGCTGATCCAGGAGCCGGGAATGAACCCGTATAATTAGTTTAAGTGCAGTTTCTCGTCGCGGATCTCGATGCTGATATTTTTGCGGCGGTATTTTTTATACCATACGCCACCAACCACGGCCACTGCCAGGTATGGGCAAGCCAATAAAAATAAGATACCTTTATTTAAACCGTTTGCCGTGACACCACCACCCTGTTTATTTGTAGCCACGTTGGCTGCACACTGTGCGCACTGGGCCTTAACCGGCTGGATGCTAATCGTCATCAACCCAAATACCAAAAAGAAAAAAAGTGTTTTTAAGCGGGTTTTCATAGTGCAAATTTAATGAAAAAGGTTGGAATGTTGGAAGGTTGAAATGTTGGAAAGTTGGGGTAGTGTTTCAGTTTGAATTTCGTTTCCTGATTCTAGAAATTACCCAAATAAACTCCAACAGAAATTGATAAGCCAATGGAAACTATTAGAATAAGAAACATTAAAAAAACACCTACAAATTTGCTCATGGTAAAAGATTTGTATTCATCAGAAATGACATATTGATAACGGCCATTTGATAGGTAGACATATCTTAATATAATATATATTAGCAAGGCATTAATTAGATAGACAACCTTCCAAGCATTAATATTAATGACATTTATTCTGAAAAACAGATAAGAAAAAAGCTGTATAAATATCATCAACCATATGGCAACAATTATTGCAGCAATGCCTATTGCCTTATTCAGGCGTCGGTTTCCTGAACGGCTTTCTTCTTCCTTGCTTTTGTACAGCGTCGCTTCGTAGTAAACAAAAAAGTCTATTAGTCTCACCGTATAAAGTTATGTTGTGTCAATATTCTTTACAATAAAAAAGCCACTCGTTAGGTGGCTTAAATGTATGAATAAGTTACTTTAAATAAATCGGCGATGGTATTCAAACCTTACAACATTCTAAACATTCCAACCTTACAACAAACTCAAAAACGATAATAAGGCGATATCATCAGGTATACGATGACGCCGGTTATTGTAACATACAACCATATAGGAAACGCCCAATGCACCAGTTTTTTATGTTTTTCAACCTGCATTTGCAAACCGCGGTAAAAGCTTAACAAAATTAACGGCAGAACACCCGCCGCCAGGATAATATGCGAGGTTAAGATTACGTAGTAAACGTAACGGATGCTACCCGCCGCAGCAATTTCGGCAGCGGATAATTTTCCATCGCCATTTAAGTCACCATAGCGGGTTTCAGGCGCAAGGTAATGGAAGCCGATATAAGAAACCAGGAACAGGGAAGACAAGCAAAAAGTTAAAATGTTAATACGCTTGTGTACGGTTACGTTTCCATGTGTTATAAAATATAACGATGTTAAAAGCAATACACTGCACGTTCCGTTTATGATGGCATTGATCATTGGCAGGTAATGAGTAAAGGGCGGGACGGCCGCAGGTGCGGGAATGATCCTGCGATTTAAAATCAGCACCACCACAAATACAAACACCGAAACGGCTGCAACAAAACGGAAAATAAATTTATCGGTCATGGATTGAATTAGTGTTGTAAATAAATAAGAATGATTGTCATTGCGAGGAGACACGACGAAGCAATCGCGAACTCTGCATATTCGTCTCGCGTAGTTCGCGATTGCTTCTCCGCCGTCCGGCGGATCGCAAAGACAAAATAGGATAAATTCTTAAGGTCTTGACTGTTCATCCTTAATAGAGCGGCTTATCATTTTTCCGCAGTTCTTCGGCTATCAGTACTTTTATTTCGTCGCTTAACCTGTTTATGTCCGCTGTCGAAGCACCGGTATAGTAGCCTCTAATCCGTTTATCCTGATCGACCAGGATCAGTTTATCGCTGTATATAAATTCGTTGCGACCACTCTGCACCGCATTTACTAAAAAGCCGTTGCGGGCCAGGTTGAATATGGCAGCAGTATCGCCTGTTAAAAACAGCCATTTTGGAGATGCCTTAAACGATTCAGCATAACTTTTCAAAACCTGCGGGGTGTCATGCCCCGGGTCAACAGTAATCGAAACAAAATCCACCCGTTTATTTTTTACATAAGCCGAATCTAACTGGCTGACATAGCTATTTATTACTTTGCAAACCGTTGGGCAACGGGTGTAAAAAAAGCCGGCGACAAATATTTTGTTTTCGAATGTTTTTAAGGATACGAAATTACCGTTTTGATCAGTTAGCTTAAAGTCGGATATGATATGGTAAAGCGTATCCGGAATCCTTTTGCCTTTTACCAAATGGAAGGTGTTCGAAAGTTGCTTCGGGCCAAAAATCGGCAGCGGCTTATACCTGTTTTTTCCTTCGGCGGTTAGTAAATAATATAAAAATCCCGGTACCATTAACACAAGTACCAGGATCGATATCTTTTTTAGTACACCGGCTTTCTTCATTACAGCCTCAGGCCGATCCAATAATGGCTTTCGTTGGTAAGCACCAGGATTAACCCAATTATAAATAAGATAGGCACGATAATAGCCAATGCCAGCCCGATCCTTTCGAACTTCAGGTGCATAAAGAACGCCACGATATAAAATGCTTTAAACAGGGTTAAAACAATATACAGTGGATTGATCCAGTTAGCGTGCTGATAATGAGGCGCTACAACGAGCGCTATAAAGAACTCGACGCAAGTAATAGCCAATAGAATAAAGAACACTTTCCATATCCTTTTTTTGGTCATTCCCTCGTGCTCGCCGTGCCCTTCGTTTTCGGCGTGGGCATTTGTTATTTCTGATGACATATCTTGATCAGGTTAAATTATCAAACTAAATAAAAGAAGGTAAATACAAACACCCATACCAGGTCTACAAAGTGCCAGTAAAGGCCTACTTTTTCGATCATCAGGTAACTGCCGCGTTTTTGATAAGTGCCAATCAGCACGTTGATGGTAATTATAATATTGATGATCACTCCCGAGAACACGTGGAAACCGTGGAAACCCGTTATGGTGAAAAACAGGTTGGCAAACTGGTGCGAGGTCATAGCCTGCTGCGAGACAGGAACCCCGGCGGCGAAAAATTCCTTCATTGTTTCAACGTTAGGAATATGTCCCCACCAAAAACCCTCGCTGTGCAGGTGTGTCCATTCCAATGCCTGGCAGCCCAAAAACATTAAGCCGCCCAAAATGGTAAACAACATCCAGATCACCACTTCCTTTTTGGCGTTGCGATGCCCCGCCTCCACAGCAAGCACCATGGTAACCGAGCTCATGATGAGGATAAAGGTCATTAAACCTACAAACACCAGCGGCGCATTTTCCGAAACGCCGGGAAACACCTTAAACACGATGGAAGCCGCAGGCCATACCGGTGCGCTGAAACGCAAAGCGCCATAAGAGATCAGTAAAGTGGAAAAGGTAAATGCATCCGAAAGGAGGAAAAACCACATCATCATTTTACCGTATTCCACATCAAAAGGCGATCGGCCTCCCGACCATGGCGTTGTTTTTATCTCGTCAATTTGTTGTGCCGCTGTTGTGCTCATTTGTTGTTAATATTGGTTCAAAAGTAAAAAAACATATATATATATCCATATTATATCGAGAAAATGCCAAAAAATAGACGTCATGTCCATTTTGAATAAATTTATGGCCTGGGGCACATTACGGTAACTTGCCCTTATTGCATTAAGCACTACCAGCAATGCAGCTATAACGTGTAATAAGTGGATGCCGCTAAATACGTAAATAAACGACCGCGAGGCGTTTGGTTCTACAAAATGAATATTCATTCTGTAAACCAACACATACCAGGCATATATCTGCATTGCAAAAAAAGCTATCCCTAAAAAAAAGGTGATCCACAAAAATTGCCGCTGTCTGGTAAAATTCAGCTGCTTTGCCGCCCTCGAGGCCACAACCAGCGTAATGCTGCTGATGACAAGTATAATAGTGCTGTATAAAAACGCCCTGGGCATAATTACATCCAGCCCGTGACCTTTGCCGCCGCTGTAAACGATGAAACCGCTCGTCAAGGCGGCAAAAAGCATGAACGATGTGAAAATGAATATCCACATGTTGAATTTTTTGGCCCCCAGGTTTTGCCTGTCCTCTTGCTGTATCCGCGCTGTCATCTCGCTTTTCCTATAAAATCAAATAAAAACATTAACTGTACTACTGGCAGATAAATAAATGACCCGTACATAAGCTTTTTTGCCGACCCGATTTGAAGTGTACGCATGAGCATAAATGCAAAGTACAAAAAAACCAGGCTGCATATCAGTGAAACTATGCCCACATAGTAACCACCGTAACCATAAAAAGTTGGCAATAAACTCACAGGCACTAATATTAGCGTTGAAATAAAGGTAACGACAGCGCTGGTTGCATCCCTTTTTCCTGACGGCAGCAGCCTGAAGCCCGCTCGTTTATAATCCTCGTCCAAAACCCAGGCGATAGCCCAAAAGTGCGGGAACTGCCAAATAAATTGTATTCCGAATAAGATAAGCGCAATGGCATCGATCTTTTCATGAGCTGCCACATAGCCGATCAATGGTGGCAAGGCGCCGGGTATGGCGCCAACAAACACGGCCACCGGCGATCTCCGCTTCATAGGCGTATAGGCAAAGGCATATAACAAAATGGAGAAAACAGAAAGGTAACCGGCCGTTAAATTGAGCTGTCCCAATAAATAGGTGCCAAATATCGCCATAAACAGGCCCAGAACCAGCGCTTGCCCGGTTGTCATGCGGCCGGCAGGTATGGGCCGGTCCATCGTACGCTTCATCAGGCGGTCAAAGTCCTTTTCTATAATTTCGTTAAAGCAGTTTGCCGCAGCCGTCACCAAAAAACCACCGGCGATCAACATGAACCAGTTTTTCCAAACAATTTCGCCGTTAACCTTGCTGCCTATTAAAAAAGATATCGACGCCGAAAATACCACCAGGAACGTGAGCCGCAATTTTATCAGCTTTGAAAAATCGTCCAGCTTCATTTCGTTACCCCTCTTAAGTTAGCGGTTTGATATAAATTTAACATCAGGTAAAACTGGGCGCCGAATACCAGGCTGGCCAGCACTACGTGGGCGGCCTGCGCAGCCGGAGGCAGCGCCCAATACGACAACAGTATGCCTGTTACAATTTGCAGCATGATCACCAGGAATATCAAGCTCATTAACTGTTGCTGTATGGAATGCCGGTTAAAATTTGCTCTTACTAACGCGTATAATACGATGTTTGCTAAAAGCACCAGTATGGCTACGTCGCGGTGCTGGTAAAATATCGAGCCCACATTCCTTATCCAGTCGGCCCGGTAACCTTCCTCTAACCTGCCGGCAATAGCGTCAATACGTTCTCTCACTTCGGTGCCAAAGGCAATTTGAGCCACGCTTAGCGCCAGGGCAAATACTGCAACAACATGTAATATAGGACTAATATTCAATTTATTTTTGCCGTGTACTTTTGCTAAATGATAAGTTGCTATTGCCAGCGCAAGTATGGCCAGGGCCAAAAGCATATGAACGGTCACGATCCATGCAACCAGATTGGTTGATACAACGATAGATCCGAGCCAACCCTGCAAGCCGACTAATATGAGATTTAGCACAGCTAAAAACGGAATTAACTTATTGTCGTTTCGATAGCTAAAAGAAAGCCACGCTGTAAGCAGCAAAAAGAAGCCGGATGCGGCGCCTAATAGCCGGTTAATATATTCCGTCCAGGTTTTAGCGGCGTTAAACTCCTCGGGCACTAAAATGGATTTATCACCCCGGATGCGACGCGCAAGCTCAGTAAATCCAAACACATCCAATGTTTTTGCAAATTTTTGGTTTTTGGCCAGCCGGCCGTCAACATATTTTTGCTTATAATTTTTTGGCAGATCGGAACTGTTTGCAGGCGGTATATACCGTCCAAAACATTTAGGCCAGTCGGGACAACCCATACCCGAACCTGTGCTGCGCACTACGCCGCCAGCCAAAATCAATACAAAAAGCAGGATAATTGTTATAAGATTTATCTTTTGAAACCTGTTTTTGGACGCGGATTTGCTCATTCTTTCGATAAGTCATGAGTTCTAAGTCTTAAGTTAAAAGTCAATGTTCTTAAAACTTTAGATTTTATGACGTTTTGTATGGGTGATATTTTTTTAAAAAATAAATAACGGACAATTATTGCGTTCGCCTATAAAATATTCCGGAGGTCATGTCATTAAGTTAAGGATAATACCATTTTTTAAATAGCGCCGTCAGGTGCTATAGGTCGGTAGAAAATTCAATTTAACCCGTTAGGCGTACCGTCAGGTACGCAACTTCGCGAAGTTCCGCACCTACGGCGCGGTATCGTCGGGCTTTTTCCCTCTACTACCGACCTGCGACTCCTACGGAGCCGATTTCTTACCTTAATGACATTGCCTTAGGGATCATAAAATACGCTTACCCCTACAAAACGTCATAGAACCAAACTTCATCTCGACTTAAGACTTAGGGCTTCAGACTCAAGACTTTATTTTACCTGTTCGTTCGCTTTTCGGGCGTTCTCCCACTGTGTATGCTGTTCAAGCCCGGCCGGGTTATCTTCAAAATCATGAGGAAGATTTGAGCTCATGGTTTGTGAAAATGGTACGGTTTGCGGTATAAAGTCTTCATCAGCTCCAGGTTTGCTGTAATCATACGGCCAGCGATAAACTGTAGGGATTTCGCCGTGCCAGTTACCGTGTATGTGCTCAATAGGCGCTGTCCACTCAAGTGTGTTTGCATCCCAGGGGTTTTGAACAGTTTTTTTACCCCAAAAAATGGAATGAATAAAGTTGAATATGAATGCCACCTGCGCCATACCCGAAACGATAGCCGCCCAGGTAATAAACGTATTCACGGTTAACCAGCGTTTCATCGATTCAAATTCGGTAAAGGCATAGTACCGGCGCGGAACGCCGTCGAGGCCCATAAAGTGCATCGGGAAAAACACCAGATAGGCGCCGATAAAGGTTAGCCAAAAGTGCAGGTAGCCTAAACGCTCGTCCATCATACGACGGAACATTTTAGGGAACCAGTGGTACACGCCCGAAAGCATCCCAAAAATAGCCGCCGACCCCATTACCAGGTGAAAGTGCGCCACCACAAAATACGTATCGTGCAGGTTGATATCTAAAGCAGCATTACCCAGGAAAATACCTGTTAACCCGCCTGATATGAAGAATGAAACCATGCCAATGGCAAAAAGCATAGCCGGCGTAAAGCGGATATTGCCCCGCCACAGCGTGGCGAGCCAGTTGAACGTTTTTACCGCCGACGGGACCGCTATTATGAGCGTGGTTATCATAAACACCCCGCCAAGGAACGGATTCATCCCCGTCACAAACATGTGGTGCCCCCAAACGATAAATGACAGCAGCGTAATGCCAATTAACGAGTAAACCATGGCATGGTAACCAAATATCGGCTTGCGCGAGTTTACGGCTATAACCTCGGAGGCTATACCCATGGCCGGCATAATAACAATATATACCTCGGGATGCCCCAGGAACCAGAACAGGTGCTCAAACAATATCGGGCTGCCGCCTACAAAAGGCTGTACCTGGCCGTTCAACACAATATCTGAAAGGTAAAAGCTGGTGCCGAAGCTGCGGTCGAAGATCAATAAAACAATACCGGCAACCAGTACAGGGAAAGATAATACGCCTAATATAGCAGTAAGGAATAAAGCCCATACGGTTAAAGGCATTTTCCACAGATCCATCCCCTTGGTACGCATGTTTAATACGGTACTTACATAATTAATACCACCCATTAATGACGAGGCCACAAAACACACCATGCTTATCAGCCACAGCGTCATTCCCTCTGCAGAGCCTGACATGGCCTTGGGCAAAGCCGATAACGGCGGATATATTGTCCAGCCGCCGCTTGCAGGGCCCTTTTGTACAAAGAATGATGAAAGCATAATAATACATGCTGTAAGGAAAAACCAATAGGACAGCATATTTACAAATGGCGATGCCATATCGCGCGCGCCCACCTGCAATGGTATTAAAAGGTTGGCGAATGTACCGCTCAAGCCCGCCGTAAGCACAAAAAACACCATGATGGTACCGTGAATGGTTACCAGCGACATATAAAAATCGGCGCTTAACCGGCCGCCTGGAGCAAAGCGCCCAAGCAATGTTTCCAGCAGCGGAAATGACTTATCGGGATAAGCCAGTTGTATCCGAAACAGTATGGACAGTGACATGGCAATAAACGCCATAATGATACCTGTTACCAGGAACTGCTTGGCAATATATTTATGATCCTGACTGAATACGTAGGTATTTAAAAATGTTGCTTTATGGTGGTGTTCGTGACCTTCCTCGTGATGTACAACTCCGTGATCGTGAACTGCTAATGTTGACATATTTCGCTATTCTTAGTATTTTAATTGTTTAACGCTAACCTGGCTGACGGCACTTGTTTAAAATCCGTGGGTTTTGCATCCACAAATTTTAATTCTTTTTTCAACTGATCGGTTAAATATGGTTTTTGCCTTGCTATCCAATCCTGGTATTCCGGTTCCGAAACTACCCGTACTACCCTTTGCATATTGTAGTGCGCGCTTCCGCATATCTTATTACAATAAAGCAGGTATTCAAATTTCGGATTGTCTGTTTTCATCCTCATTTCTGCGGTTGTGATTGTCGGGACAAACTTTATAAAGGTAGGTAAGCCCGGCACGGCATTGAGCTGCACACGGAAGTGAGGCAGGTAAAAGCTATGAATAACATCAAGGGCATGCAAATTTATGCGTATGGAATGATTTACCGGCAGCACAAGGGTATCGGCCTGCAAGTCGTCAAAACTGTTCCGGTCTTTGTAATCAACACCCAGTTTATTTGAAGCGGTTACGAGGGTAAAATTAACGTTGCCCAATTTACCGTCCTTGCCGGGATAACGAATTTCCCACGCAAACTGGTGGCCGGTAACATCAATGTTCAGGTCATTTTTTGCCGGCGTAGTATCCATTACCTTTTGCCATGTAAAAAATCCAAATACCACCAGCATCGTTAAAACAATTGCAGGGATAATGGTCCATATCTTTTCGATGGTATTATTATGCGGATAGAAATAGGCTTTACGCTTGTCAGATCTGCGGTAGAAGAATAGAAAAGCGAATAATGCTATCTGGGTGATAAAAAATACGATCAGCGTGAGTACCGTTGTAAGATCGAACATGTCGTCGATCGCGCCGCCCTGAGCTGACGCCGCCTCCGGGAGCGTCATGCTGCCCTGTACCGTTAACGACCAAACAGCCCCGCAAAGCCCAGCCACTAAAAATATTATACAGGCTATACCCATTATATTATTCCAGTTGATGCCCTTTTTACCCTGCATTTTTTGGCTCAGGTCATACACTTTTAATATTTTACCTAATATTGCTATGCACAGGCATGCCACAAAAAATAGCAATACATAATACGCAACACCGGCCCACATATCACTCTTTTCGGCACCAGTAACACTCGCCGCTGTACTTATGCTTTGCGCCATTACCACACCGGTGCCCGAAAGCATCATCACAGCAAGCAGCGATTGTATTTTTTTAGAAGTTATGAGTTTTTTGAATCCCATTTTAAATGTTTGTTTGGTATTCTCTTATTTGTGCAAAAATAACAATTATTATATGTGATGATGAAGGCTCTCTTCCAGCAGCGGGTGCCTTTTAGGCGCCAGCGACTTAAATTTGCTTAGTGCATTCAGCATCAGAAAGGTAAATAACCCTGCGAAACCTATCAGTACGGTAATTTCAATCGGCCCGATCTCGGTATACCAGTGTGATTGCGGCCCTACGGCGCCCGGCATTACCATTTGGAAATAATCGAGCCAGTGACCCAGTATCAAAATAATACATGCAACCTTTAATACTTTTACCGCCCTTTTGGAATCGCGCGACATCAGCACCAATAAAGGAGCTCCAAAATTGATGATGATATTTAACCAGAACCAGGGTTTAAACTCGGGTTCCCACCTCCTGTAAAAATAGGCTGCTTCTTCCGGAAGATTGGCATACCAGATAAGCAGGAATTGCCCGAACCAAAGGTAAGTCCAAAAAATGGAGAAGCCGAACAACAACTGCCCCATATTGTGCAGGTGATCCTGGGTAACCCATTGCATATAGCCTTTTTCGCGCAGATAAATCAATGTAAGCGTAATAACCGCCATGCCGCTTACCCAAAGCGCCGCAAAGTTGTACCATCCAAACATGGTTGAAAACCAATGTGCCTCTAACGACATGATGCTATCAAAAGCAAACAGCGGTATGGTAAAGCCGAAAATCACCAAAAATATACACGAGATTTTAAAGCTTTTGTTATAGTTGAACATGCCGCCCAACTCGTCTTCGTTGTTTGAATATTTCACCAGCAACCATCCCAAAAAGCTATAACTGGCCAGGTAAATAACCAGGCGGGTCAGGAAAAACGGGATATTTAAAAAGCCCGATTTACCGGCTATAACCGCATTATAATTTTCGTTACCGGGAGTTGTAATGCCTTTTAACGCCCACTGTTTATATAAATAGGGAATAACGGTTTGCTTACCCTCTTCATTAAGGCCGGGATGTGTTATAAATAAACCGGCACATATAATTACCAATAAAATAACGGCCGCCACCGGCAAAACCCTGGCAAATGCCTGCGGAACCCGAAGAATGGAAGCCGACCAGCCTGCCTGCGCCACATATTGAACGGCGCAAAAGAATATACCGCATATACAAACGCAGGCAAAGTAATAACCCATTACCAGCATGTTTGCAAAAGTGCGCTCGCCGCTGCCCGATAAAAAGCCGTAAAGTATTCCAATTACACCAACAACGATCATAACCAGGCTCCAGGTTTTAGCCTTGCCTGTAAATTCATATTGGTTGTCGAAACTATAAGAAGTCTTCATTAAAAATATACTTATAAAGTTTGTAAATGGTGTACATACATCACAACCTTCCAGCGTTCCTGAGGATCGAGCTGCGAAGCATATGATCCCATTGCGTTTAGGCCATAAGTAATAGTATGATAGATTTTACCGTCTGTCAGATCTTTCATCGCGCCGCCGCGTGAGGATTGCCCTTTTGAATACGATGGCGGAGGCGGAAAACCGTGTGCCACTACCAGCCCGTCACCCTGTCCCGTCATTCCGTGGCAAGGGGAGCAAAAGTGTTGAAACAAGATCTCGCCATCAGCCATATTTTGCGGCGTGGCAGGCAGCGTGTTTTTTACCTCAGCACCGGCTTTTTCATAACCGTCCTTTGTGTTTGGATAATCAAACTTCACAAACCCGACCGGGACAGTACCCGCGGGCGGAACTTGCGCTGTTTTACCATCCTTAAAATTAGGGTTCTTCTGATCCGGATCGTATGCGATATGTTCGTACATATTGGGGGCATATTCCCAGCCGGTGCTTCTTTTATCCTTGCACGATGTAATAATAATCGTTGCAACGATAACAATAGCCGTTGTACCCAATATTTTAATCTTATTCATAGCTAACATATTTTCTGTCGTTATGCTTAACTTCTACTGCTCCAGCTTCTTTTAATAAATTAGTTACTTCTTCATGCGAAACATTTCCCTTGGCGTCAACGGCAATTACAAACCTATCATCCGTAGCCCTGAAATCCATCACTCTCGGCGCGCGTCCCGGAAAAAGGTGCGTGGCGTAAAAGAAGGTCAATGTCATACCAAAGGCGGTAAATAATACGGTCCATTCGAATGTGATCGGCACAAAATCAGGGATAGCGAACGCGGGCTTTCCGCCGATGTTCATAGGCCAGTCGTGTACAAGCATATAATACGCCATGCTGAAAATGGTAGTACCGCCAAGGCAGCCAAACATAAATGCCGCGTAACCCAGGCGCGAGTCTTTCATGCCCAGCTTTGCTTCAATGCCGTGTATGGGCATAGGCGTATACACATCGTAAATCGGGATGCTGTTCTTTTGTAATTTGTCGATCCCGTCCATCATTTCGTCGGGATCGGCAAAAAGGCCTAAAATATATTTGGTGCTGCTCATTTTTATAATTTTTCGTAATCAGCCATCTCCACGGTATCAAAGTGGGTCAACGCCTCCTTATAAAACTCAACTTGTTCCTTATCCTGTCCGCCATGTTCCAGTAATTTCTTTTTCGCCTGCTCGCTTGTGGCTTTTAATATCAGTTTTACTTCGGCCATCGCAATGGATGGGAACACCCTGATAAACAACAGGAACATGGTGAAAAACAATCCGATCGAACCTATAAATACGCTCATATCAACCCAGGTTGGATAAAACATGGCCCAGCTTGAAGGCAGGTAATCGCGGTGGAGCGAGGTAACGATAATTACAAAACGCTCAAACCACATCCCGATGTTTACAACAATTGAAAGCACCCACGCGATCACGATATTTGTGCGCACACTCTTGAACCACATCAGTTGGGTCATCAATATATTAATACCATACATCATACAGCCTGCCCACCAGTATGGACCGATAAACCTGTTGAGGAAAGTATACTGCTCGTATTCGCTGCCTGAGTAGTAGGCAATAAAAAATTCGGTTAAATATGCCACACCTACGATGGAACCTGTTAACAGGATGATCTTGTTCATCGCTTCGATGTGGAACATGGTGATATAGTTCTCTAACCCTAAAACTTTGCGGGTAACCAATAATAAGGTTTGCACCATGGCAAAGCCCGAGAAGATAGCCCCGGCAACGAAGTATGGCGGGAAAATGGTTGTATGCCAGCCTGGCTCGAGCGAAGTGGCGAAGTCCATGGATACGATGGTGTGAACCGAAAGTACCAGCGGCGTTGAAATACCGGCCAGGATTAAACATACGGCTTCAAACCGCTGCCATGTTTTTACAGAGCCCGTCCATCCAAAAGACAAAACCGAGTAAATACGGCGGCGTATGCCATTTGCCCTGTCGCGGATGGAAGCAAGGTCGGGTAATAAACCGGTGTACCAGAACACTAACGATACTGAGAAATAAGTTGATATCGCAAACACGTCCCATACAAGCGGCGAGTTAAAGTTAACCCATATAGAGCCGTATTGGTTGGGCAGCGGCAGTGGCCAGTAAGCCAGCCACGGGCGGCCCATGTGCGATACAACATACGTAGCGGCGCAGATCACCGCGAAGATGGTCATGGCCTCGGCAGAGCGGTTGATGGAGTTTCGCCAGTTTTGACGGAACAGCAATAATATAGCCGAGATAAGCGTACCGGCGTGACCAATACCTACCCACCATACGAAACCGGTGATATCCCAGGCCCACCCTACAGTTTTATTCAATCCCCATTCACCAATTCCATACCAAAAAGTCCAGCTCACGGCGAATACCCAAAGACAAGCACCTAACGAAGCCACGCTGAAACCTATCCACCAGGCTTTTCCCGGCATCTTTTCTACCGGGCGCAATATATCATTGGTGATCCTGGCGTACGTGATGTCTTCGCCCGTTATTAACGGTTCCCTGATTATTGATTCACTATGAGATGCCATATTTTAAATTCTCTCTTGTAATTAATGTTAAGCTTCTGTTTCAGATATATTTCTAACCTTAACCTGGTACCCAATACCCGGCTGCACGTTTAACTCTTCCAAAACATAATAAGTTCTTTCGCTGTTCAACGCCTTTGAAACTTCAGAGTTAGGATCGTTTTTGTTACCGAAAATGATCGCGTTGGCAGGGCAGGTTTGCTGACAGGCCACTTGTATCTCGCCATCTTTGAGCGGACGTTTTTCAATTTTCGCTTTTAGCTTGCCTGCCTGGATACGCTGGATACACATGGAGCATTTTTCCATTACCCCCCTGAAACGCGTAACCACATCGGGGTTAAGCACCAGCAGCGTATGTTCCTGCTGAAGATAATTTTCAAAACGCGAGTCGTTCCAGTAGTTGAACCAGTTAAACCGGCGCACTTTATACGGGCAGTTATTGGCGCAATAGCGCGTACCTACGCAACGGTTATACGCCATGTGGTTTAAGCCTTCGGACGAATGCACGGTGGCCAATACCGGGCACACCGTTTCGCAAGGCGCATGATCGCAGTGCTGGCAAAGCATCGGCTGGTAAACAACCCGCACATTATCAAGATCATCCAGCTTGAGCCGGGAGATATCTCTTTCGCGTGTCACACCGGCATTGCCGTCGTCGTTAAAACTGTAATAACGATCAATGCGTATCCAGTGCATTTCGCGGCGGCGTTTAACCTCATCTTTTCCAACAACGGGAACGTTGTTTTCGGCGTTACAGGCAACTACGCAGGCCCCGCACCCGGTACAGGCGTTCAGGTCGATAGCCATTACCCAGTTATAGGCCGGCCTTTCGTACTCATCCCATAACGAATAAACTTTGTGATCCTCGCTCCTGCCGGTGTTTACCGACGGATTTTTAAGGTATTCTGTAAAGGTTGCTTCTTTTATAATGCTGTTACGTCCCTCGATGGAGTGATGCGTTTGCGTTTGCGCGAGCGGCGAATTACCACCGGCCGATGTTAGAGTGGCGGTAGCGCTTGCCTGGAAAGTACCGTTGCGCAAGCTATAAAAAGGAAATGCGTTTTGCCCTACATTTTTTCCTACCGGTCCTGCCGCGGTACGTCCATAGCCTACGGCCACAGAAATTGTACCTTGTGTTTGACCGGGCTGCGCCAGCGCCGGCAGTGTTACCGAATAACCGTTAGCGTCAATTTTAACCAGGTCGCCATTCGCATATCCCCACCTGCCCATATCAGCGGGAGCCATGGCGGCAAAATTATCCCAGGTAACTTTTGAAACCGGATCGGGTAACTCCTGGAGCCATGGATTGTTGGCTCTTTTGCCATCGCGCATGGCTAACGTTTGATAAACCTGCAGCTCTACTTTATTGCCCGATGCAAGCTGGCTGCTGTGATCCAAAATAGTTTGTGCAACTGCGTTAAGATCATGGCTGAATGTATAGGCGCCTGCAGGCTTGTCGGTTTCTTTCACAAAACCGGTTTGCAGCAATGCTTCCCAGCCTTGCTGGCCTGATAACCCACCCTTTGCAAGCAGCGTTTTATCCCAGTTATTTCGTAAGTAAGTATAATAGTCCTTAACTGCACTGCCCGACCATATCATCAAACTTTGCTCGGCCTGGCGGGTATCGTATACAGGATTTATAGCGGGCTGTTGTATCGTGTAATATCCTTCTACGGCGTTGTCATCGCCCCATGCTTCAAGATAGTAATGATTGGGTGCATTAACGTTGCAAAGACTTGCTGTTTCGTCAAGGTAGGTATTGAACGATACTTTTAAACGCACCTTTTTTAAACCGTCGGTAATATCCTTGCTTTTATAATAGTCGTAAGCTGGGTTAGCATTGAGGAAGAAGACCGCATCAACCTCGCCCCCGTTCATTTCGTTTACCACTTCTACCAGGCCGGCATCATTACCATTATATTGGTGCGATGGGTTATCCAAATCGATGGTTGTGCCATAGCTGCCCAATAATGAGTTGATAGCGTTAACCAATATCTGCGTGGCCACGTCATTTGAGCCGGCAACAACAAGCGCCTTACCTTTTGCCGCTGTCAATTCCTTTGCCGCAAGCGTGATGGCATTATTAGCAGCCTGGTTATTTAATTTTTTTGATCCCGGCAAGGTAGTTCCTGCAATAGCATTGTATAAATTGACCAATGCAATGCCCTCTTCCGAAGGTTTAATGGGAATTCTCACATCAGCGTTGCTGCCGGTTACGCTCATCGAGGTTTCGATCTGGATGTGGCGCGACATTTTTTTGGCCTGCAGCGATTTATTATTGCGGTTTTGTACGTACTGGTGTATAAACTCGGCCGGCGATATCCAGCTGCCGAGGAAATCGGCGCCAAAACTTACGATAATGTCTGCCTTGTCGAAACGGTAATGAGGCAATACCGGCTTGCCGAAACTGTTTTGATTTGCCTGGATGATGCCGGTATATGATACCGCATCATAGGCAACATGTTTTGTGTTGGGATATTGCGCAATAAAGTCGGCTATAACAGCCAGCGTTGTGGGGCTGCTTATGGTTGACGAAATGATCCGTATTTTTTTACCGCCTGCTTTTATCGCGGCGAGTTCCTTTTTAACAAAATCATCGATCATGTCCCAGCCGTACTCCGAGCCTTCTTTCATCGGCGCCTGTAAACGGTTGCCATCATATAAGTCAAGCACCGATGCCTGCGCCTGCGCGCTTACACCGCCTTTTGACAACAGGTCGTTTGGATTGCCTTCAATTTTTATCGGCCGGCCCTCGCGGGTTTTAACCAAAATGGCATGCCCTTCGTAGGTTGAAGTATAATAGTTAGGCACGCCGGGGGTAACTTCTTCGGGTTTTATTAAATAAGGTATGGATTTATGAACAGGAACCTTTTGACAGGCAGCCAGGGTTACGGCGCCAACGCCAAAACCGAGTGCTTTTAAAAAGTCGCGGCGTGGGGTCCTGCCTTCCAGGCCGCCGCCGGTCAATACTTCTTCAATCGGGATCGGCTCCGCAAATTCGTGTTTATTTTTTTCAACAAATTCCGGGGTTTTGTTCAGCTCTTCTAAACCTTTCCAGTATTTTTTATTGCTATCCATTTAAGCTATATAAACTGTAATGCTAAAGTTCAACTATTAATAATGGCACTTGCCGCACTCAATACCACCCATAGCGGCGGCAGTAACTTTTTGACCGCGTTTAATCAGGTCGTGCACCTGTATCATATTCTGATAGTATGCGCTGCCCTTCATGTTAACGTTGGTGCGTTTGTGGCACTGTATGCACCATTTCATTGTCAGCGGCGAGTATTGATAAACCTCTTTCATGGTTTCAACAGGGCCGTGGCAGGTTTGGCACCGTAAGCCCGCAACTTTTACGTGCTGCGAATGGTTAAAGTAAGCAAAGTCGGGCAGGTTATGCACGCGGATCCACTGCATCGGCCTCGCCTTTGTACTATCGTATTTCATTGTCGACGGATCATATCCCAATGCATCATATATCTTATGTATCTCCGGCGACTCGGTTTTAACCGTTTTGTGGCAATTCATACATATATTTAATGAAGGGATAGAAGCGTTTTTTGATTTATACGCGCCCGAGTGGCAATACTGGCAATCAATTTTCATAGCACCGGCATGCAGGTCGTGCGGGAATTTTATAGGTTGTACCGGCTGGTATCCCGAGTGCACGTTGGTGTTCCATAAGGTTACCCATGTCCAGCTACCCAGTGCAATGGTGCCGCACAACAGTACAAAAAATACGAATTTTTTATTTTTGGCCAGTTTTTTTACCGTTGCAAAACGGTCAACCGGAACAGCCTCAACCTGGGGTTCCTCCTCAATAAAAATGCCCTGGCCTTTTAACAGCAGGCGCTCAAGCGTACCGATCACCTTATTCAGTACCAGGATAATGACAAAGGCCAGAATAATAACACCGATCAGCGCAAAAATCATCGTGTTGCTGGGTGCCGTTTCTACCGGGGCCGCGTTTGTTCCGGGCGTTTTAGCGGCGGCAGCCTGCTCCTTTTTCCACGTATCGCGTACATACGTAATAATATTCGTTGCATCCGCATCGGTAAGCTCAGGAAAAACCGTCATGTTCGACTGGTTGAATTTAGCGTAGATGGCAACCGCTTTTGGATTTTTGGCCGCTATCAGGGCCTGGTTGTTCTCTATCCATTTAACCAGGTATTTATCGTCGGTTTCCGATGATATCTGCGGGCCAAGTGGCGGGCCAACCAGTTGGGTCTCGATTTTATGACAAGTGGTACATTTCGATTTAAAAAGAGCTTCGCCTTTAGCAGCATCGCCTTGCGCGTACGCAGAGAACCCCCATAAAGCAAAACCGGCAAGCAGCAAAACCGACCTTGTAAATTGTTTTAGATTGAATGAGACACTCCCCATAAAATGTATTTATGCTAAATAATTTTTATTTTATTGAATTTACTCAAGCTTAGATGTATCGTCTTTGCGAGTTTTTTTCAGCCACAAAAGTAAAATTTATTACAGTATCCCTGACAAACTAATGACAGTAATATTAATTTATAATCGTTCTAAATTAACAAGTAAAGTGCTTTAAATCAAGTTTTAGGGGCATTTAGGCGTCAGCTGCGATGTTTGACAGATCGTACAAAAGTTCTTATGAATAGCAAATGTAAATTAACGCAATTTGTTTTTATTCTTTCCAATTATTGATACTGCGACCATTAATTATTTCGAGAGCGCCTTACACGTAACAATTTGGTTATCAAAGCCTGGAGCGGGTCACTTTTAAGGAATAGGAGAATTAATAATAAAATCCAACGATTATGAAAGCAAAAATTTTAATCCCGCTAGCGGGGCTGGCATTCTTTTGCGCGTGCAAGGGTATAGATACCAGCAAATCTGCAGACACAGCATCTATAAAATCACAAAAAAACCAAAGCCTTATTTCAAAAACTGATTTAATCCAAAATGGGCCAAAGTTGGTAAAGACGGCTAACATCCGCTTTAAGGTGAGGAATGTGCAGCAAGCCGCCGAACAAATTACCGATCTAACCGCCCGCCTGAATGGAAGCGTAATCCATCAAGTGGTAAACTCGACCACAGGAAACAGCGCCGATATTAAAAAAAGCAATGATTCGTTGGTTCGTATTACTGTTTTAAATACCACAGCGGAAATGATCGTAAAAATTCCGCCGGAAAATATGGGCAATTTTTTAACCCAAGTATCCCGACTGGGCATTTATCTGGAAAACAGCGAAATGGACATAACCGATAAATCTCTTGATTATCTGTCAACAAAATTGAAACTGGAAAATCAAAGCGAATTGATATCGCATGAAAAAAAGGCTGACACCAATAGCGTTAACAATCTGTTAGCATTTAAAAACAACATGGTCGACCAGGAAATTGGCAATCGAAAAATAATCGATTCGACTAAAAATTGCATTGTTTCACTGACTTTTTATGAAAACAATATCATTAACAAAGAAACTATTGCCAATGATGACTTATCAGCCTATAATCCCTCATTTTTTAAAAGACTCGGTACATCAATTGAAAATGGATGGAAAGTGTGTATCGATGTGCTAATTGTATTGGCAAATTTTTGGATCTTTATACCAATAGGAATTGGGACGTGGACAATTGCCAGGTATCGTAAAAGAAAGAAGCTTGTGGAGCTGGCTAAAAATTGATGCGCCATATACACTAAGAAGGTGGCTGGTTATTGTGCCACTTTCTTAGGTGTCTTACGTCATTAATAAAATCGCGAACAATTTAAAAAATCCCTAAACATTTATATTTTTGCTGCGTATTTAATGTAACCGCCATGAATAAAACAGAAGAAGCTAATTTACCACATCATTATATTATATTAACGATAGCCGTTATCATCGGTGTCGTGGGCGTTTACCTGCGCTTTTTCGGCGACTTCCGCTATGTGAACATCGTGGCCAATATTATACTGATCATCGGCGTCGGTATCGCACTTAGAACGGTGGCTAATATTCTTAAATAGTCCTGAGTCTTAAGTCGAAAGTCATCAATAGACTTAAGACTGCGGACTACAGACTAAAGACTCCTCCCTCCTACTTGCCCCTGTATTTTGATCCGTTTAATATCTTTTGCGCATCTGTTTCGGCCATGAGCCCAGGCAGCGAAACTTCCGGGTGCCGGTTCATATAGGCCCTTACAATTTGCCAGCCCGTCCATATCCCAAGTTTCGGCGCCGATTCATTGGTTTCGCCAAGACCGGGGGTAAATGGCGCTTCGGTCAAATACTTCTGGATTTTGGGATAATCCGCTTCATATAACAAGTTTGAATCTAAAAAATAGGCCCAAATGCTGGATTGGAATTGCTTGCACCATTTTAACTGTGCGCCGGTATAGCCGATCTTTATGGTATCGGGCACATCGGGCAACACCTGGTCCATCAAATACATGATCTTTCCGTTATAAACCATTTTTGACAACAGCGTTTTACTGCTGTCGTTTTCGGGAAACATATTCTCGCGCACGATGCCCTCAACAACGCGGGAGGATATATTTTGCGGGGTGAAGTTACGCGATAAATAATGCGGATAAGCTTTTGTAAGGGCCGGGTAAAACCGGGAATTTGCGCCTAAAAAAAGATCGAGGCCCACGCCAAAATATCCATTGCCGATAGCTGTTTGCGCCTCGAAACCCGAAAAATAAGCATACACCTTTGGAAGCGCGGCCTGCGGGAAATAATATTTGATGCGCCGGAAGGCATCCGTTAACTCTGTTTCCTGCTTATCCATGTTCGGATAAACGGAATCGACATCATGTTTCAGATCTCTGTAAGCCTGGTTGTTCAAAACCTGCCGCACCAGGCTAAAATACGATGTATCGCGGATATTGACGTCCTGTTGCTGCAGTATGAGCGCGATAAAATCGCGGTAGAACGGCCCGTATTTTCTTTCGAGATAAGCCGCCTGCTGCGCCATGGGCCTGGTACGCATGGCATCGAATTCTTTGTCAAAGCGCTCTATTTTTACCTGTAGCGGTATATTGCTTACGTCAACCTTTTTGCTTCGCCCGCAAGCAGTACATAACAGGCCGATAAAAAAAAATAAATAGATTTGCCTGGTTTTGCCCTTGATCGCCATTTTTATGCTTTGGGCAAAATTAATTTTTTTATTTGCATTCATATCCTAAACATCTTATTCAACCGTTAGTTTAGGTACTATATAACCACCTGGTATTATGAAGATCGCTTTAGCCCAGCTTAATTATCATATAGGAAATTTTGACTCAAACACGGCTAAGATTATTGACCATATAAATAAGGCCCGGGCAAACGGCGCCGACCTGGTTGTGTTTTCGGAACTATGTGTTTGCGGCTATCCCCCACGCGATTTTTTGGAGTTTAATGAATTTATCGGGCTATGCCAAACATCGGCCCATAAAATAGCCAGGGAATGTACTGATATTGCCTGTATCATTGGTTTGCCTACTTCAAACAGCCGGCCACAGGGGAAAGACCTAAACAATTCGGCTTATTTTATTGAAAACGGGACAATAAAAGCCATCGTAAACAAAGCGCTGCTGCCCAATTACGACATATTTGACGAATACAGGTATTTTGAACCTGCTACAGAATTCAGATGTATCGACTTTAGGGGCCACCGCATAGCCCTTACCATTTGCGAAGACCTGTGGAACACCATTGAAAACCCGCTGTATGTTACCCGCCCGATGGATATATTGATACAGCAGCAGCCCGATGTGATGATCAACATCGCCGCATCGCCATTTGCCTATAATCATGATGAGGAGCGCATTGCCATCTTAAGCGATAATGCAAGCCGCTATAAATTACCCTTATTTTACGTTAACCACGTAGGCGCGCAAACCGAGCTGATATTTGACGGCGGATCGCTGGTTTTTGATGATACGGGCAAAATGATCGATGAGCTTCCTTATTTTAAGGAGTGCGTTACTTATTACGACCTGGATAAAAAAGGCGGTGTTACCTTCGATCATCAGCCGACTACGAAAAAGGAGCGCCAGAGTGATATTGAACAAATACACCAGGGGCTGGTGCTGGGGATAAGGGATTATTTTACCAAATCGGGTTTTAAACAGGCGATACTGGGCTTATCCGGCGGGATCGACTCGGCTGTTGTTTGTGCTTTAGCCGCCGAAGCCCTTGGTCCCGAAAATGTAATGGCCGTGCTGCTGCCTTCGCGTTTTTCGAGCGACCATTCCATTAAGGACGCCGAGGACCTGGTAAAAAACCTTGGCTGCATGCATCAAACCATTGCTATAAAAAACATCACCGAGGCTTTTGAAAATACGCTGGAGCCCCAGTTTAAGGACCTGCCGTTTAACATCGCCGAGGAAAACATTCAATCGCGGAGCCGCGCCGTATTGCTGATGGCCATGTGTAATAAATTCGGCTATATTTTATTAAACACCTCGAATAAAAGTGAAGTCGCTGTTGGCTACGGCACACTTTATGGTGATATGTGCGGGGGTATCTCCGTGATCGGCGACGTATATAAAACGCAGGTGTTCCAACTTGCCCGGCATATTAACCTCGGCCGGCAGATCATCCCGGAAAATTCTATCGTTAAACCGCCTTCGGCAGAGTTAAGGCCCGGCCAAAAAGATACCGACTCGCTACCTGAATATGATGTACTGGACAAGATCATCGTGGAGTATGTAGAACACAGGTGCTCGTCGGGCGAGATCATAAACCTGGGGTATGACGAACAAACGGTTCGCCGCGTGATCAGGCTGGTTAACCTGGCCGAGCATAAGCGTTATCAAACACCTCCTATTTTAAGAGTATCGCCCAAAGCGTTCGGCATGGGAAGGCGGATGCCGATTGTCGGAAAATATTTATCATAAATTTTTTATATATTGGCATTAAACCTTTTAACGTTTATTAGTCTAAGTGATATCACAAGTTAAATCATATGAAAAGATCAGTATATATAGCACTCTCGTTTATAGTGCTATCCGCCTTATCAGCTTGTACAAGCTACGATTATTATACCGCAGCAATTAATAAAACCGATTTAAGCAACTATCATACTTTTGCATGGATGCCGCCTTCGAATACCGGCAGCAACAGCATAAATAACGATGTTGCGGATGCAAAAATAAAAGATGCGACCACGATGGCCCTTGTTGCCAAAGGGCTGCGGTTAAGCCAGCGCCATCCCGACCTGGTTGTAACTTACACGTTAAAGGTAGGCCGTGGCGCGCGTACTAATTATTACACACCGTATTACGGCGGATTTTACCCGGGCTGGGGTTTTGGCTGGGGCTGGGGTTACAGGCCCTATTATTACGCCTTCGGGGCGCCGTTTCCTTATTATGGCGGGTTAACTTACGCCGAAAAAGAGCATTATAAAGAAGGTACGCTGATCATTGACCTGATCGATACGCGCACCCGCAGGATCGTTTGGCGAGGGTTTGGTGTAGGAGAAGTGCATCATAACCCGCAAAAATCCATTGATGATTTGCCAAAAGAGGTGAATGGTGTGCTGAGCCAATTACGGCTTGACCAGGGCAGTATGCGACGTTATTAAATTAAAATTAACGGAGTAAAATAAAAGGTCAATTGAAAGTCAATTGACCTTTTATTTTTATAATAATTTTCGAAATTAAATTTACGAGGCTAAGGCGGCTTTTTGTTTGCGGTACAGGTGTACGGCCGTATAAACAAAAGCAATAACCGCTAAAACAATCACCCATGTATCCAATGGGCATACCTCATCAGGGTCCGTACCGCCGCAAGGCAAACCCTGGGCAAATGATAAAACGGCGTTTAGCATCAACAACGCAAAGACGCCAAAAAAAACCTTTACTCGCATAACGTATGTATTATATTCAAATTTTTAGTTCTTAACGCCGGCATCCGAAAACGCCGGAAAAATTTTCTGTTTTTACGTGATCTTTAACAAATAGTTACAAAAAATCACCTATGATATTGATACATCAGGATTATCCGTCGTATCCGTTCAATTATAATTTAATAAAAGTGGCCTGCCCGATCACACCCTTACCGGTTTTACTCACCACCTGTATAACATATGATCCGGGCAAAAGTTTGGTTACATCTGTTTGCCACGTTAACTGATTCGATTCGGCCTTGCCGACCACCGCGCCCAAATTATTAACGATACTTATACTGTATTGATCCGCTTTAGCTAACGCAGGCAAAAGGCTGGAAATAGTGACAACCTTGTCTGTGGCTGCTGTCGATGCCGCATTACCGGGCAGCACGATGGTTACATTTAGTACGGTGCTGACGGGGTTAGGATAAACAACAATACCGGGAGCCGGGGGTGAATAATCCACCGAAACTACTTTCGAGTACGTTACCGTTCCGTTAAGATCGATAACTTTTAAACGGTACTGATTTAACCCTGTGACAGGATTATTATCTGTAAAACCGTAATCACCCTGGCTGCCTGATATAAAACCACCTATGGGATTAAACGTTGTGCCATTGTCGATGCTTCGCTCCACGGTAAAGAGCGTGTAATTTTCTTCATTCTTTGTCTCCCAGTTTACCTGGACCGAACTTGAGGCTTTAACGGCGCTGAAATTCAAAAGCATCATCCGTTTGGAAAAATTTTGACGTATGATCAAACTGAAGCGGTGCGACCCGAATGTTGTAGTGTCGCTTAAATTAAGGTTAAAGGGATAAGCCGGGGTTTGACGCATGTTGACCGAATCTCTCGTATAGGCGTCCATCAGCCAAATTTCGTATATGTCTGCCACTGATGTAACGTCTGTCAAGTTAAGGCTGTACGGGCCGGATGCCAGGGCCTTCACGTTTAAAAACACAGTATCGGTGTTAGTTGTGGGTAACGGCAACTTGTTAATAGCGAGTTGTTGGTGATCACCGGATATGCTGGCGAAACTTACCTGCCCGGTTCCGGTGTGGTATAATGCGTCTTCGTTGAACAGGTATTTAGGGTTGGCCAAAGAGCTGAAACCGATATAAGTGTCATCTTTATTTATCGAATCCTTATACAGCTGTAGCCGGATATGCTGGTCGGGCGCCGCATTTTTAACACTTGACAGTTCATCTTTTGCGGCCATAAAAAGATTCGACCCTAAGTTTTGCCTGGTTGATTTAGCCGATTCGTTAAAGATCAACTGAGGAGAGGCGGCGGTGGCGAGCACAAAAAAGCCCTGTCCGCTTACTATCGTCCTGGAGCCGTTATTGGTGAAACTCCCGCCTACCTGGTAAGTATCGTAGTTATGGGTCAGTATATTATACTCATAAACGGTATTGCTGATATTAACGCCATATATTCCCGTAGTTGATGTTGTGGCATTAAAGGTTTCCCAGTCGATAGAGCTGGCGTAGGGGTTTCCAACCAGGTTAAACCCCCTTACGGCCGTATTTGCGGTAGCGGTAGTATAACTTAAGTTAGCCGAAGCCGGCGTAAACCAGTCGTGCACGATTATTTGGCCCGCATTTAACCACCCGGAAGCGACCAACGTTACGGTCGGCGCGGTGGTAAAGGAGCTAAGCGTTTCGGCTGCCAGTGTACCGCCGGCCCGGTTCCCCCTGAAGAAGACCTCGTAGCCGTTTCCTGCAGGAATATTAAAGATCGAGGCGCCGCCATCGGCGATCGTGTTATAATCGTAGGAGTTGGTGTTATTAAACTTGCTGATACCCCAAAAATTGCCGCTTGTAAACGATGAAACGGGAACTTGGTCCTCACGATACAGATAAATGGATGAGTTACCCGCCTTATCAAAACCGGTAGCGCCGGTAAGATACATTCCGCCGTATATTAAATAATGCAAGTCATATACATTGTTCGTGCTTACCGTGGCGGCATAAACAGGCGACGACATTAAATAATAGCCGCGATGACCCGTGCCGCCGGTTATAAACCGCTCTACATGAATAGAATCGGCGCCTGAGCCTGCGATGGAGGTGCTGGCGATCTGCCCGACAGATGCCGAACCTGTAGCGTCGGATTTGAGCGTCAGTTTGCCGGACAACGTAGTATATAATATATCGCCCGAGCCCACATTTAAAGTAGCACCGGGAGAAAGATTTACACTGCCCGTTCCCGTTATTGTGGGGTTAGTACTTGTGCCCACCTCGTTTACCGTTAAAGCATTGCTGACCGTAAGGGTCTGCCCTGTCAGGGTTAAGGTTGGAAGCGTATTGCCGGTGTTTGGGCCGAAAGTTATCGAATTAACTGTTACCGCTGCCGCGGTTATCGCAGGTTGCTTATTGCTCGAATACGCTACGACACCGATCTGCACCAGGTCAGTAGCTACAGGTGCAGTTCCTAAACTCCAGTTACCGGTATTGGCCCACTTCGTAGCATTTATCCCCCCGGCTGATCCGGTCCAGTTATTTACCGCCCCCACCGCTATCCGCACCATGGTGGTGCCGCTTCCGCTTGCGTTGGTGGCCGTAATGGTATAGGTGGTAGCTGCTGTCGCGGTGGTCGGTGTACCGGAAATAACCCCGGTGGATGTACTGAACGCCAGTCCGGTTGAAAGCGTGGGCGATATTGACCAGTTTGTTGCCGCGCCGCCGGTGTTGGTTGGTGTTAACGATGTTATAGCCGTGCTGGTAGGGAAATTATTAACAGTGGCCGGGTAACTGATAACAGGAACAGCCAGGCCAAATACATTGTTAAACGACAGAACCAGGCTGCACGAAAAAATAATGAGTAGACGTAGTTTCATAAAGGATACTTCCTGGTTTAACTTACCCGTCAATTATCTAAGGGGAGACAATCAATAGTTTAAATTTGGAACCAAGCAGGCAATTACTATGCCGTGCGGCCCTTTTTTAGTATTCCTTCATTAATTAACTGCTGATACATGTTTAAACGCTTTTTTTTAGCGTCGATTAACCTGAGTAGTCAAAAAGCGGGAATGTGGGGTTGTGTATTTGTTGGCGAAGGCCGGCTGTGGGAAGTATTTTCCCCAAGTTGGCGGTAAAGGCAACCTAACGCGGAGCTATAATTTTATAAAAGTGGTTTGCCCGATAATGCCTTTGCCGGTTTTGCTAACTACCTGGATCACATAAGTTCCGGGCATAAGCTTGCTTACATCGGTTTGCCAGCTCAAGTCGTTGGTTTCGCCTTTTTTAACCACAGCGCCCATGTTATTTACAATGGTAATGGAATACACGTCGGCCTTCGCTTTAACGACCGCTAACAGGTCTGAAATAGACTGTATCCGGTCTGCGAATAGAGCAGTCAGCGTGTTAGCCGGAACAATTACGAGGTTCAGTGTAGTTTTTACCGGGTTTGGATAGACATATAAATTATGATCATTTGCTGTCAAATTCGAATACTGGACGGAAGCTATATCCGAATAAGTGATATTCCCATTTTGTGCTATTTTAAGCCGGTATTCATCCACACCGATCAGTGGGTTATTATCCGTAAGAATGTAATTTCGCGCCCCATTCGATGTCAAATTTCCTATTGAGCTGAAAGTGATACCTTTATCTAGGCTTCTTTCAACCGTGAACAGCGTGTTGTTTCCTTCATTTTTTGTTTTCCATGCCAGCTGAACCGTTTTGCCGTCTTTGTTTGCCGTGAAATCGACGAGGCGCACCTGCTTTACATTTTGGAGGATAACCAGGCTGAAGCGATGGGAGCCATAAGTGGTGGTATCGCTTAAATTTATAGTAAATGCATAGGCAGGCGTTTGAAGCATGTTTACCGAATCTTTTGTAAACGCATCATGCAGCCAAACCTGGTATGTTTTTGGCAGGGAAGCCGCGTCGATCATATTTAAATTATATGCGCCTGATGCTGTTGCGCCTACTTTAAAGAAGACCGTATCGTTCTTTATCGCCGGCACAGGCATCTTATTAATCGCTAAAATTTTGCCATCGGCCGAAAGGCTGGCCAAACTCACGGCGCCCGTTCCGGCATGGTAAAGGGCATCCTCATTGAACACATATTTTGATTGTGCCGCTGCAGTAAAGCCAACATAAGCGTCATCCTTATTGATGGAATCTTTGGCCAGCTGCAAGCGCACGTGCGGCTGTGGCTGCTGAGCATTTTTTGCAGTTTGTATGGCAGCCCGGGTGGACATGAAAAGATTAGCACCGACATTTTGCGTGGCGGTTTTGGCCGACTCGTTAAAGATCAATTGGGGCGATGCACCTGTTGCCAGCACAAAAAAGCCCTGTCCGCTTACTATGGTTCTTGATCCGTTGTTGGTATAGCCACCGCCTACCTGGTAAGTATCGTAATTATGGGTGATGATATTGTATTCGTACACCGTGTTGCTGACATTCGCTCCATAAATACCGGTCGTGGAACTGGTGCTGTTAAATGTTTCCCAGTCGATAGAGCTGGCATAAGGGTTACCCACCAGGTTAAAGCCCCGCACGGCATTATTAGCGATATTGGTAGTATAACTCAAATTAGCTGAGGCTGGTGTAAACCAGTTATGAACGGTTATCTGGCCCGCGTTTAGCCTTCCCGATGCATTTAAAGTAACCTTTGGGGCGGTAAGAAATGATGAAAGTGTTTCCTGCGCCAGTGTGCCGGCGGCGCGGTTCCCCCTGAAAAAGACTTCGTACCCGTTTCCGACAGGCACGTTATAAATAGCCACGGCGCCATCGCCGGTCATATTATAGTTGTATGGAATTGTATTGTTAAAGGTGTTTACACCCCAAAAGTTACCGCTATAGAATGAACTAACAGGCACCTGGTCTTCCCGATACAAGAAAAGGGATGGGTTGCCGCCTTTGTCATAACCGACCGGGCCGGTAAGGTACATGCCGCCATAAACTAAATAGTGCAGGTCGTACACATTATTAGAGCTTACTGTAGCGGCGTAAACGGGCGACGACATCATGTAGTAACCTCTATGGCCTAAACCGCCTGTGATAAAACGCTCGACATGGATCGAATCAGCGGCGGGGCCCGCAATAGAAGTTGTTGTTATTTGTCCCACGGATGCCGATCCGCTGGAATCTGACTTTAATGTTAATTTGCCGGTTAATGCTGTATATAGAACATCGCCCGAACCCACGTTCAAAGTGGCTGCGGGCGAGATATTTACGTTCCCGGTCCCTGTAAGTGTGGGGCTGCCCGATGTGCCAACCTGGCTAACTGTAAGCGTGTTACCGATGGTTACAGCACCTGCAATATCGAAGGTTGCTCCCGTTCCCATAACAACACCGCCGGTTCCCGAAGTTTTAAGCGTACCGCCTGAACTGACGGTAAGCGGGCTGTTTAAATTCATCGTTGCGCCGCTTAACGTTAACGTTGAGGATGCGCCGACGTTTGAAGTTGCCGTAGACGGCAGCGAAACAGTCCCGCCGGCAATGGTACCGCTCGAGTTAGCGGCCGTTGTTAAAGCGGTAGTCAGAGTTAATGTTTTTCCGGCGCTGATATTTAACACCGGGTTGGCTACGGTGGTGCCAAATGTAACGCCGGCTATCGTGGTATTTGCCGTTATTGCAGGCGCATTGGTATAAGCATGGCCGCCAACATTTACTACCATCAACGAACCCGGAACAACACCGTTACCACCGTTGAGCGCCAGGAAGTTACCCGCCACAGTAAAATCGTTACTCAACGCGCCGGTCCAGTATTCGCTGGCAATAATGGTGAACGTATGACCTGCAGCCCCAAAGGTATTGTAGGTGGTATAGGGGCTTGTGGTTATAAATGCCGGTGAACTCTGTCCGCTTGCAAAGTCGCAGGAAAAGGAAGTTATCGTACCAAAATTAACGGTATAATCGGCGACAAGCCAGTAATAATAAGTGGTACCGGCCGGTATGGTTTCATTTACGTTGCAATTGAAATAGCCGCCGCCGCTGATAAATACGCCGGGATTTGCAGAGGACGAAGAAGAAGTATACAAAGGCGTACCGCCCGGAAACACATTAGTAGTTGACCGGTAAAGCCTCGCATTTGAAAAGATGCTATTTTCGCCACCCGACGTTTGAATATTGAAATTGTTTAATGTGAACGACGAGCCGTTTCCGGTTACTCCAAAGCCGAATAAAACAATGTCGGTTTGACCGTAAACCAACGTGCCGGCGGTTATGCCGTTGGCGGAAGTACTGTTTGCACCCGTTACGGATAAAAACGGCCCCGGCAGCGTATAACTGTTACCGGTTATGTTAAACGTATTATAAGATGAAGCAGGTGTTGTTTGTACGATGGCATTTGTATTTTGCCCGCTTGTGAAATTGAAGGCGACCGTTGTGCCTGTGGCGGGGGCAACGCCGGTATTATCGGCTACCAAAAAATAATATTTTGCTGTGGTGGTTACCGATAACGGTGTGCTGAAAGTAATATTGGCATAATTGCCGCTAAACGCTACCGTTGCACCTGTAACCTGCGTACTGCCGGTAAATGTGTTGGATGTATTGGTATATAGCTTGCCGTTCCCAAAGTAACTCGCGGTATTGCTGTTGTTGCTATTGATATTGATGCCGGATACACTGATGGTGGAGGTAGCCGATATGCCGAATCCAAACAGCGCCATTGCCGTTTGGCCCGAAGTGATAGTGGTACCGTTTGCTAAAACGCCTGTTTGAGCTGACGTAACCGTTACGTTAGCGTAGTTAAGAAGGTACGTATTGCCGGTGCAGGTAAAGTTATTATAAGTGGCGGCCGCAGGGCTGGTCACCGTTAATGCAGGGCTGCTTTGCTGATCGGCTAAGTTGAATTGTACATTGGCCGGAACTGCCCCGGTAATAGAAGTGTTGGCAACCAAAAAGTAGTATTTAGTTGCGCCCGAAGCTATACTTACAGCTGTACCTGGTGAAAACGAGACGTAGGAACCACTCATTGTACCTGCAACAACCAGCGTGCGGGTTGAGGTGCTATAGCTGCTTCCCGTGCAGCTATAAAGGCTGACCCCGGAAAAATAGCTGGATAATGCTGAAACTGTACTGTTAACCTGAAATTTTGAAATTTTATAGGTGCTGGCGCTATTATTGGTAATGCTGAACCCAAACATCGCTACGCCGCTAACGCCCGAATATAAAGTTGTGGAAGTAGCATTAAGACCACCTGTAAGGTTTGCCACCGTAAGAGGATAGGGCGATGACCCGGAGCTAAATGTATACCCGATGAAATCGCTTATATAAGCAGCGTATGAGGTACCATGATTGTCGGTTGCAAAAGTGCCGGAATTAATGTTGATCTGGCCGTTGTAATCAGTGGTAGTGCTGTTTGAGTATACGGCATCCGCGACTAAAAAGTAATTATTGGTTGAGCTTGAAATTGTTTCGGCAAGGTTGTTAACCGTAATAGTTGAACCGCTAAATGTAACGTTGCCGACCGGTGTGGACGTGGCAGCGTTAAAAGTGGTGGATGGGCAACGATATAATGTGCCGTTGGCTAAGTGCGACTGGCTGGTGCTTGACGTTGTCCAGCCAATGTTAAATTGGGAAAATGTAATGCTACCGCCGCTAACTGTTGCGCTAAACCCAATTAATACAACTTGCGATTGCCCTGAAGTAATAGGCGTGGAAACAGGCTGCAAGCCGCCGGTTAAAGCAGCAAAAGAGGCTGTTTGACCAAAAGCGTTACTAATTGATAAAGTAAGAAAACAAATAATTAGAGAACAAAATAAACGAATTTTCATGCGGGCTCGACGTTTCTTTAAACCAGGCGTTTAACCAAGAAAAAACTTTGACGGTTAAGCGGCGTTGCATATTAGGCAACTATTATGCCTTTAAAGCTTCATTTCCATTATTTTACCGCCAAAGGCCGTTTCCCTATTGTTAAAACAAAGTTTTTACGAAAATCACAGAAGCCACTGTGCCAAAAGTGATGAGCCGGTCATCAAATCGGGGCGTTCGTTGGATATGGGTGAGGCGTGTTTTCCACAACCGAAGCGTTGTGACCTATAGCCGAACTTCGCTTTGCTCAGTGAATTCAAACCGTTTAATGGGATTATTATTTCCCTGCCCTTTAATAATCGTTAACTTTGGCCGCAAAAATTATACGCTTTATGCAATATGATGTTATTGTTATCGGTTCGGGCCCGGGCGGCTATGTGGCTGCTATCCGGTGCGCGCAACTGGGTTTAAAAACCGCTATCATTGAAAAATACGCGACGCTGGGCGGTACCTGCCTCAACGTGGGCTGCATCCCGTCAAAAGCGCTGCTCGATTCATCAGAGCATTACCATAATGCCGCACATGCATTTGCCACCCATGGCATCAGGCTGGATCATCTTTCAGTTGATTTTGGCCAAATGATAAAGCGCAAGGAAGAAGTTGTTGCCGCCAATACCAGCGGGATTGTGTACCTTATGAAAAAAAATAAGATCGATACCTACTATGGTGTTGGATCGTTCAAGGATAAAAACACCATCACAATTAAAAAAGCAGACGGATCTGCTGAAGAAATCACCGGCAAAAATGTGATCATCGCTACCGGCTCTAAGCCTTCGGCCCTTCCCTTTTTGAAAATTGATAAAAAAAGAATAATCACCTCAACCGAGGCGTTAACGCTTAACGAGATACCTAAACATCTCGTTTTGATCGGCGGCGGTGTTATCGGGCTTGAATTAGGGTCGGTATATGCGCGTTTGGGCTCGAAAGTGTCGGTGATCGAGTTTATGGACTCCATCATCCCTACAATGGATAAAGCGCTTGGCCGCGAGCTGCAAAAAGTATTGCAAAAACTGGGCATTGAATTTTACCTGGGCCACAAGGTGACCGGCGCATCCGTAAAAGGTAAAGAAGTGACCGTAACCTTTGACGACCCGAAAGGCGAAAAGAAGGAATTGAAAGGCGATTATTGCCTGGTTGCTGTTGGCCGCATTGCCTATACTGACGGTTTGGGATTGGATAAGATCGGTTTAACCGTTGAGGAACGCGGCCGCAAAATAACCGTCGACGATCACCTGGAAACCAGCGTAAAAGGTGTTTACGCCATAGGGGATGTAATTAAAGGCGCCATGCTTGCCCATAAGGCAGAGGACGAAGGCACACTGGTGGCTGAACTTATCGCCGGGCAAAAACCGCATATCGATTATAACCTGATCCCCGGCGTGGTTTACACCTGGCCGGAAGTTGCGGCCGTAGGGCAAACCGAGGAGCAGCTAAAAGAAAAAGGCATAAAATATAAGGTAGGATCGTTTCCGTTCAAAGCCAGCGGCCGTGCGCGTGCCAGCGGCGACCTGGATGGCTTTGTAAAAGTATTGGCCGATGCCGCAACCGATGAAATATTAGGTGTGCATATGATAGGTCCGCGCGCCGCCGACATGATCGCGGAAGCGGTTGTGGCCATGGAATACCGCGCGTCGGCGGAGGACATTGCCCGTATGAGCCATGCCCACCCTACCTATACCGAAGCGATGCGCGAGGCGTGCCTGGCCGCTACGGAGAACAGGGCCATACATATTTAATTTCGAATGTCGGATTTGGGATTTCGAATTTAAAAATGGCTTATAGTTGCGGTTAAGCTTTTTTGGAAGACCGCTTCGCCGGTTTAATAACTTCAGCTGTTTCGGCTTCGACCGTTTTTTTAGGTTTAACCGGCTCAGCAGCAGGCAATATAGCTAATATGGTTTGACCGCCTTTAACCTTCTGGCCTATTTCGACGCGTATCTCTGATCCCAGGGGCAAAAACACATCGACCCTCGAACCGAACTTTATAAAGCCGAATTGTTCGCCCTGCTCTACGGTATCGCCTTCCTTCACGTACCATACGATCCTCCGCGCAAGCGCCCCGGCAATTTGCCTGAACAATACGGATACGCCGGCGCTATTTTGAGTCACGATGGTGGTGCGTTCATTTTCAGTGGACGATTTGGGATGCCAGGCCACCAGGTATTTACCGGGATTATATTTAAAGTAGGTGATAACGCCGGATATCGGGTTACGGTTGATGTGCACATTCACCGGCGACATAAAAACCGACAGTTGTATTCTTTTATCCTTTAAAAATTCCGTTTCCTCGGTTTCTTCTATCACTACCACTTTCCCATCGGCAGGGCAAAGCACCTGTGTTTCATCGGTGCTGATGTTGATTGAGGGGCTGCGGAAAAACTGGAGGATGATGACAAAAAGCAAAAACGATAAAATGTAGACCACCCACTTCAGTACAATCGCCTGCGGAAGATAAAACTGTATAACTGCGTTTAAAACAAATATGAACAGCACGCACAGCGCAATGGAGGTATACCCTTCTTTATGGATGGTCATTGATTTACTTTTTTACAAAATTACTAATTTGTAATGAAGTAGAGATAAGCATAAACAATGGGAGCGGCCAGCAGCAGGCCGTCGAAGCGGTCGAGCAGGCCGCCATGGCCGGGCAATATTTCGCCGGAATCCTTTACATTGATGCTCCGTTTAAACATCGACTCGACCAGGTCGCCCAAGGTTCCGAACAGTGAGACAAGGATGGCGACCGATATCCATTGGTTCCATTGCAGTTCCTTAAAAAACCGGCTGATGATAAAAGCCGCCAGGGCGCTGATGAGAATGCCTCCCATAAAACCTTCCCATGTTTTTTTTGGCGAGTGGCGCTCAAATAATTTGGTTTTGCCAAACGTGCGGCCCACCAGGTAAGCCCCGGTATCGTTGCACCAAAGCATCAGCAAAAAAGCAAGCGGGTAATGAAAATTGAACTCGCCGTTTAAGTAGGCCAGCGCATGAAAAAAAACAAATGGCAGGGATACCGATAATACACCGGTAAATGTGTACCCGATATTGACAAACGGATTTTCGGACTTTTTAAAGAGTTCTTGTATGAGTACGGCGGCCGCTGTTAGCGTGATCAAAAACAAAAGTTTATGGTAAAGCGGCGTATTTTGATAAACGATAAGCCCCACGATCACATAAATAAACAACGCGTTTAATAAACCGGTAGCGAAAGAGGGGCTTAGGCCACTTTTTTTAAGCAGGTTATAAAATTCAGCTAAACAGAACAGGCTCAGTAACAGGTAAAAAACGCCAAAAACATAGGGGCCCAGAAATAACGAGCCAAGCATAACAATGATAAAGATGAGACCCGTGATGGCGCGTGTTTTCATAAAATTATGATTTACAGATACAGTAATACGGAGATCATGGGCTCAAGGTTCGGCGATTTGCGTTTTGCCGGCGGCTACCCTTTTGTAAATAAAAAATAAAAGCAGGACAAGCGCGAGGCTAAAAATATACCCGGGATAATTAAACAGGTGCTGATCATCAGGGTTGGTTTTGATCAGCTTATGCTGGAAAAAATAAGTTGCAATAACCGCTGTGGCGTTGTTTATAAAATGCGCCCAAACGCTTGTCCACACGCTGCCGCTCCAGGCTACAAAGTAACCAAAAAGAACACCCAGCATCATCCGTGGCAAAAAACCAAAAAACTGCATGTGGAACGCGCTGAATAAAATCGCGGTGATCCATATCGCGGCATGCGTATTTTTTGTCCAGCGCAAAAATATAGTTTGCAGGCAGCCGCGGAACATAAACTCTTCAACAATAGCCGTCAGCAAACCGATAAGCAACACGTCCACGATCAAATTCCAAACGGTTCTCATCTGCATCATGGCTTCGGTAAGTTTTTGCGCCTCGTCCTCCTTATCGCGCATCCAGCTTAAAAAATGAGGCAAAACCATTTTTGCGTTCAGGTTTGACAGGTATTCGATCAACGGCGCCGAAACGAACATGATGACAAATACAAGCAGAATCAACGTCCAGGGGAAGCGAAAACGATATTTAAGATAATTGAGCGGCTCCTTTACGATCACAAGAGAAAAGAAAAGAGGCGCAGCCAGTATAGGTAACGTTGTGCCCGCTATCTGCATTACCCAAAGCGCCTTGATCACATTTGGCGAGGTAAATTTCAACTGGCTTATATCCATTACAGCGTGCAACCCGTATAAACCGATGGCGATAGCGGCACCAATGAGATTACCGATAAGAATGATAACAATGGAAAGCCCGATGAATATCAAAAACTGCAGCGCAGGATGCAGCGCGGTATGAGCCTTGTGGGTCATATATTTAAAAATGCGTATTTTTGCCACGAAGATAAGTCATGTCTGTACAAATAGGAAATATTGATTTAGGGGAGTTCCCGCTGCTGCTGGCGCCGATGGAGGATGTAAGCGATCCGCCGTTCCGTTATGTGTGCAAGCAAAACGGGGCCGACATGATGTACACTGAATTTATTTCCTCCGAGGGCCTGATCCGTGACGCGGCAAAAAGCCGGCAAAAGCTGGATATTTTTGAATATGAGCGCCCGATAGGCATACAGATATTCGGGAGCGATATCGATCATATGCGCGAAGCGACAGAGATCGCATCGCTTGCTGATCCCGACTTGATCGACATCAATTACGGCTGCCCGGTTAAAAACGTGGCCTGCCGCGGCGCCGGAGCAAGTTTATTGCAGGATATAGACAAGATGGTAGCCATGACCAAAGCCGTTGTGAACGCAACCCATTTACCGGTTACTGTAAAAACCCGTTTGGGCTGGGATGATAATACCAAAAATGTTTACGATGTTGCAGAACGCCTGCAGGACGTGGGCATACAGGCTTTGACCATTCACGGCCGTACGCGTTCGCAGATGTATAAAGGTGTTGCCGACTGGACGCTGATCAAAGAGATCAAAAGAAACCCGGGGATACACATCCCCATTTTTGGGAACGGTGATATCGACTCGCCGGAAAAGGCGGCGGCATGGCGGATGGAATTTGGCGTGGACGGGATGATGATAGGTCGTGCGGCCATTGGCTACCCATGGATCTTCCGGGAAATAAAACATTACTTCAATACCGGTGAGCACCTGGATAAACCTACCATTACCGAGCGTATAAATGCCTGCGCCACCCATCTGCAAAAGTCGATCGAATGGAAAGGGCCTAAAACCGGCATATTTGAAATGCGCCGGCATTATTCCAATTATTTTAAGGGCCTTGAAAATTTCAAGGAGTACCGGATGCGCATGGTCACTGCTTCGGATGAGGCGGAAGTGCGGGGAATTTTATCGGAAGTTGAGCAAGATGAGCGCTACGCAAATTCCCCATACGAAATCCAATATTAATCTATAAAATAAAATATACACTCAAAGTAAAATATTGACCTGAAAAATAGTCAAAATTCGAATATTATTTTTCCTGTAATTAAGTTACGAAAGTGGCGCAATATTTGAATGGAACCTATATATTTGAAATTTAGCACAACCTTCATATGACCACAATAATTACAGACGGTGTTAAGGTTTCAGTTGAAACCATCTATCAGCCAGAATATTCAAATCCGGCAAACGATCATTTTATGTTTGCCTATAAAGTTACTATAGAAAACATGAGCAATTATGCCGTGCGCCTTTTGGGCAGGCACTGGTATATATTTGATTCGAACGGCGCGAAACGTGAAGTGGAGGGCGAAGGTGTGGTGGGCCAGCAGCCGGTCATTGAACCGGGCATGGCGCATGAATATGTTTCGGGCTGCAACTTAAAAACAGACATGGGTAACATGAAGGGTGAATATACCATGACCCGTTTGATGGACAACACCCTGTTTAACGTTCAGATACCTGAATTTCACCTGATCGCACCATACAGGCTGAATTAACAGCCCGATCATATATAAAAAAAGACCCGGTTCCTTTTGAGCCGGGTTTTTTTATGGTTATTGGTAAATGTTCGGCTAAAGCCGGATCTTTTCTATCTTTTTGCGCCGTTGGCTGAAGCCAACGGCAATAATACTCCTCCGGGCATAACCAGGCCCGCACATATATATAAATTAGAAATAATGGGAAGCCTCCATTTTCACGCTTTAAAAACTATTTTCGAGGTTAAACTAAAATAGTAACTTAGTATTATGCCGATAACAGACGAACAAATCATAGCAGAGGTTTACAGAGCCTTTGAAACAAAGATTGAAAAATTAAAAAATGAGTTTATAGTTGTTAGCAATAATTTCACACCGCAACATGATAAGGTTAAAAAGATAAACGAGTTTATTGGCCATCTGGTAAAACCCAAACCTTAATTATTAATGTCAAAGGACAAGAAAACACCACAGGAAGCATCAAAACTCTTTCACAATATTATTAAAGCGGCTGAAAAGAAGGATAAAAAGGTTAAGCTAAAGCCTAAAAATAAATGAACATAATTTATGGTTTCGGAATGATTGTCGGTGGTGCATGGCTTGCTATAGCTCAAGCTAAATATCTATGGAGTGGAAAACCAGATTCTTTGGGCGGTCATTTTAGAATGTTAATGGCCGGGATAATGTTTGTAGCATGTGGAATTTTCCTTATTGCAAAAAATACCTAACCGGACATGGTCTAACAGGTATATAGTCTCCGCTGAAGCCAACGGCAATAAAAACTCCACGGCATTAATCAGAAGCGCACTGTGGGCTGAGGCCAACGGCAATAAAAAACTCCGCCGGCATAACCAGGTTCGGCTTTCATCCTGATTTCATACTTTTGAGCATCATTCAATCAGTTACAGTTTGAGTACAAATACATTTTCCTACTGGGAACGGACAGCGTTTATTGCCGATGCTGATGTTATTATCATCGGCAGCGGCCTGGTGGGTCTGAGCGCGGCATTACATTTAAAAAAGCAGCAGCCTGCTTTAAAAGTGCTGGTATTAGAGCGCGGGTTTTTACCGACGGGCGCGTCTACCAAAAATGCGGGGTTTGCCTGCTTCGGCACCGCGTCGGAACAGCTCGCGGCGATAAAGCGTTCATCGGAAGAAGATGTTTTGCGCTTGGTGGATTATAAATGGCGCGGCTTGCAGCGGCTGCGGCAAAACCTGGGTGACGAAAACATCGATTATCAGCAGTATGGCGGCTACGAGCTATTTTTCGATAACGAAACAGAACAAGCTCAGTGCTGCCTGTCGCAAACAGACTACTTAAATCATTTACTGAAACCGGTTACGGGCAAACCGGTATATTCCTCAGCGGACGGGAAAATCGCCGACTTTGGATTTAAGACCGTTAGCCGGATGATCTATAACCCTTTCGAGGGGCAGATCCATACCGGAAAAATGATGCGGACGCTGTTACATAAAGTTTACGACGAGGATGTTTTGGTGTTGAATAATTGCAGCGTGGAGCGTATTGAACACGATAATAAGCATATCAGCCTGGTCACTTCGCAAGGAAATTTTCGGGCTAAGAAGGTCATCCTGGCTACCAATGCGTTTGCCAACCAACTGTTTCCCGGTCTAAAGGTAATCCCCGGTCGCGGGCAGGTGTTGGTCACCAAACCCGTCGCCGATCTAAAATTGAAGGGCACCTATCATTTCGACGAAGGTTATTATTATTTCAGAAATATCGACGGCCGCGTGTTATTTGGCGGCGGCCGCAACCTGGACCTGAAAGCCGAGGAAACCTGGGATTTCGGGCATACCGACGCGGTAAAAAACAAGTTGATTCAATATCTTAACGAGCTCATACTGCCTGGTCAAAATGCGGAAGTGGATTACTGGTGGAGCGGTATCATGGGCTTTGGAGATGATATTACGCCCATCGTAAAACAAGTGGAACCGAATGTGTTTTGCGCCGTACGGTGTAACGGGATGGGCATTGCCATGGGTAGCCTCGTGGGCGAGGAAGTGGCGGAGCTGACGCTGCGTTGATTCGTAATTGGGAGGTTTGAAGTCGGATTTCTATCAAAAGCGGACACGAGATTTATTTTTCAATAATTACTGAAAGTTTAAAAACTTTTTTATACCTTTGATCTGTGAAATTAGAAGAAGCCAAATTACAGTTTATACAGGCCTGGGGAAAACTGGGATCCGAATGGGGCATAAACCGCACGATGGCCCAGGTGCATGCCTTATTGCTCATAAGTCCGGAAGCATTAACGACAGAAGAAATCATGGAGCGCCTTAGCATCTCGCGCGGAAACGCAAATATGACTTTGAGGGATTTAATAGGGTGGGGATTAGTCGAAAAGCAACTCAAACCAGGTGAGCGGAAGGAATATTTTTACGCAGATAAAAATACCTGGAACATTGCCAAACAAGTGGCAAAAGAACGCAGAAAAAGGGAATTGGACCCTGTTATTAAAATCTTGGATGAGTTATCGAAAGTTGATGGAGATAAAAATGATCCTGCTTATAAAACTTTTAATAAGTCAGTAACCGACATAAACAAACTGGCCAAAAACGTAGATAAAACGTTAGAAACCATGATTAGGGCAGAAGAAAGTTGGTTTTTTGGATCTATATTAAAGTTATTGAAGTGATATATTTTTTTTTCCTTAATTTTCATTATTTATTGAAAGTATGAAAACATTAGAAAATCATTTGATATTGTTCGATGCGGAATGCCCCTTATGCAATATTTCCGCAAAAGCATTTGTGAAAACCGGCTTGTTTAAGGATGGCGGCCGCGCTTCGTACCAAAACGCACCAGCGCAAGTCTGTTCGGTTATTGACCGGCAACGGGCGGCTAATGAGATCGCACTGGTTAACCTCAAGAATGGTGAAGTAACCTACGGCGTAAAAAGCCTTTTTAAAATTATCGGAAATGCCTTCCCGTTATTCAATCCGATATTCTCGTTTAAGCCCTTTATTTGGCTGATGAGTAAATTTTATGCTTTTATAGCCTATAACCGCAGGGTGATCGTTCCCGCTGCAACAAATGACGCCCATTTCATTTATCAGCCGTCGTTAAAGATAAAATATAGGGTGGCTTACCTTTTGTTTACCTGGTTTTGTGTAGGATACATCCTCACCGCCTACGCTAAGCTGCTGGCGGGCATGGTGCCATTGGGAAACCCATTGAGGGAATATATGATTTGCGGAGGACAGCTCATTTTCCAGGGAATCGTTATTTTAACATTTGCAAAGGACAAATTCTGGAGCTATCTCGGTAACATGATGACCATCTCCTTTGCCGGAAGCCTGCTGCTTTTATTTCCTCTTCTTCTAACGCACTGGTTAAAACTACCAACACTCTTCTGCACCTTATATTTTATGGGTGTTGCCGGCCTTATGTTTTTGGAACATATCCGCCGGACGAAGTTGTTGGAACTGGGATGGGCGTTAACGTTTACCTGGGTATTATACCGGGCGATATTATTGATATGGATATTAAAGTTCGATTAAAATGAAATACAAAAAAATCGTTTTGGCCGGGGGAAACGGCTACCTCGGAAATGTATTTGTCGGTTATTACCGAGATAAGGCTGAAGAGATCGTTATTTTGAGTCGCCATGCAAAACCGGTCGAAAAAAATATACGAACTGTGGCGTGGGATGGCAAAAGCGAAGGTAAGTGGGTGGCTGAATTGGTGAATGCCGATATGTTGATCAACCTGTGCGGCAAAAATGTAAACTGCCGCTATTCCGAAAAAAACAAAGCAGAAATCATCGCTTCAAGGGTTTTGCCTACTGAATTACTGGGTCGTGTTATCAATGAAATGTTTGAACCGCCAAAACTTTGGATCAATGTAACATCGGCAACGATTTACAGGCATGCGGAGGATCGCCCCCAGGACGAGGGAACAGGCCAAATTGGCAGCGGTTTCTCCGTTGATGTATGCAATGCCTGGGAGGCCGCGTTCAGGAAATACGAAACACCAAAAACAAGGAAAATTGCACTGCGAATGGGCATCGTGCTTGGGAGAAAAGACGGCGTTTTTCCAAGGCTGCTAAACCTGGTAAAGCTCGGCATGGGCGGCAGGCAGGGGAATGGACAACAGTATGTTTCCTGGATACACGAACACGATGCGGCCCGCATAACAGAATGGCTTTTAAATCATCGCGAGATGAGCGGAATAATAAATTGCACAGCACCCATCGCGATACAAAACGGCAGGTTAATGCAGTTGATACGGAATATCTACGGCACTCCCTACGGTTTGCCGACCCCAAAATGGCTGCTAGAACTTGGCGCAATTGTTATCGGTACCGAAACAGAATTGATATTAAAAAGCAGGTGGGTAATGCCGAAGCGGCTGACAGATTCAGGATTTAAATTTCAATACGAAAACGCCGGCGCTGCAATACACGACATATTGAGTATCACCAAATAATACAGTGTTCTTAATCGATCAACAAACAGATTTCTTATTTTACAGCCTGCCCAATACCTTAAAAAATGACAGAACATCTAAAACAAAAATTAAAGGGTATTCTAATCCCAAACGCATTTGCAATAACAGTAATTGGCCTCACCAAATATTTTGTAAAAACCGACGGTCTGGGAAACTTTACTTTTGCCGAGTTTATAATTATACCGATACTAATGGGTTTAATAAGTGCCTGGTTTTGGAAAGATCTTAATCTTAAAGGAGGCTTAATCACCCTCTATTCCGTCTATAATACTTTTTTAGCTATTCTGTTGAGCTTCATTTTTTTAGGGGAGGGTGTAATCTGTCTTCTAATCGTATCGCCTCTTATATTTAGTTTTATGGTTGTTAGTGCTCTTTTTGGCAAGAGTATATTTAAAAAAAATAACACAACCTTAAACGTTAGCGTGATAACAGTGCTGCTATTTATTTTCATGTCAGACTCTCTTTCCAAACATGAATATGAAAATATAGTTTCAGATACAATTATTATTAATGCACCTCCAAATAAGGTTTGGAAAAATGTCGTGTCCTTTGAAAAAATAAAACAAAAAAGCAGCTTTTGGCTATTCCGCATGGGGATGCCCAGCCCGATGGCTACAACCGTTACCGGTTATTACAAAGGTGCCGGGCGCAAATGTATTTTTAGCAACGGATACGTTTTTGGCGAAAGAATAGCAACCTATGAGCCGTTAAAGGATCTTACGTTTGACATCATAGATCAGCCCCGCGATCCGGAAATAATGAACCATATAGACATTCTTCGCGGACAATTTTTACTGAAAGACAACGGCAACGGGACTACAACACTGATAGGTAACAGCTGGTATAAATTATATGTTTTCCCGGTATGGTACTATGATATATGGGCTCAAAGTATTACCAGGAATGTGCATCTGAGGGTTATGAAACACATTAAAGAGTTAAGCGAAAACTAAGCTGCGATGTTCAACTTTGTAGTCAGGTATCTCGGGTTTCTAAAACGGGTACCTCTTTTACCTCATTTATTTGACAGCCAACTTAAATTGTGGCTGTTGCTGACCAACAACGAGATAATGGATTGCCTGGATGATTTGGAAGCAGAGGTTTTGGCCTGGTATGGTACATCGGTAAGCCTGCATAAGTTCGGCGGCATTCAATTTAACTGCAAGGGAAAAGAAATAGGCCATGTTCATAGTAATGGCATCCTCGATATCCTGTTTACCCGTAGCATCAAGCAAGCATTAATAGATGAAGGGCGGATATCAGATCATCATGTTTTTAAAAATACAGGGTGGATCAGCTTCTATATTCGAAAAAAGGCAGATTATGAATATGCAAAAAAATTATTGCACATGGCATATTTGAAAATTCAATAATAGGTCATTCAAATTCACAGAATTATGACTCAATTCATCATAAATTCCGTATTTTTGCAGCCTCTAAATTTTGAGGTGGAGACCATCGATGTATAAGGAATATAAGCAGTTAAACTTATCGCAGACAGGCAAGGATGTGCTGGAGTTTTGGAAGAAGCATAACATCTTCGAAAAAAGCATCAGCTCGCGCCCGGCCAATAACCCGTATACCTTTTACGAAGGGCCGCCGAGCGCCAACGGCATGCCCGGCATCCACCACGTAATGGCGCGCGCCATCAAGGATATTTTCTGCCGGTACAAAACGCTTAAAGGTTACCAGGTAAAACGCAAGGGCGGCTGGGACACCCATGGCCTGCCGATAGAATTAGCCGTTGAAAAAGCCTTAGGCATTACCAAGGACGATATCGGCAAAAAAATATCGGTAAAGGATTATAACGATGCCTGCCGCAAGGAGGTAATGCGCTATACCGATGTGTGGAACGATATCACCGAAAAAATGGGCTACTGGGTGGACCTTGAAGATCCTTATATCACTTACAAAAACGAGTACATCGAAACCCTTTGGTGGATATTAAAGGAGTTATACAACAAGGACTTGCTGTATAAAGGATATACCGTGCAGCCTTACTCACCAAAATCGGGCACCGGCCTCAGCTCGCACGAGCTTAACCAGCCGGGTACCTATAAAATGGTGAAGGATACCAGCATCACGGCCCAGTTTAAGGTGAAGCGCGATAGAGATTCGGAGTTTTTATTTAAGGACACCGATACAGACGTTTACGTATTGGCCTGGACCACCACGCCATGGACGCTGCCTGCAAACTGCGCGCTGGCGGTTGGCGAAAAGATCGGCTATGTAAAGGTGCGCACGTTTAACCCGTATACTTATTTGCCGGTCACCGTTATTTTAGCCAAGGACCTGGTGGCCAAATATTTCAAAGCCGAGGGCGAAAACGCATCTTTTGAAAATTACAAGGGCGGTGACAAGATCATCCCCTGGGAAATTAAAGACACCTTTAAAGGTGCAGCCCTGGTAGGTTTACACTACGAGCAGCTAATGCCTTATGTAACCAATGCGGACCTGGAGAAAAATGCTTTCCGCGTTATACCTGCGGATTTTGTGACCACTGATGACGGTACGGGGATTGTGCACACGGCATCGGTTTTTGGCGCCGACGACTTCAGGGCCTGCAAAGAAAACGGGGTGCCATCCGTGATGGTGAAGGACGAGACCGGAAAAGATGTGCCGCTGGTAGATAAGCAAGGACGGTTTGTTGAGGAAGTGACCGATTTTGCCTGCCGGTACGTAAAGGAAGAATATTATACCGAAGCGGAGCGCGCGGCGCCTGATTTTAAAGCGACCGATGTGCTGATCGCGATCAAGCTAAAAGAAGAGAATAAAGCATTCGACGTTAAAAAATACGAGCATAGCTACCCGCACTCATGGCGTTCGGACGAGCCGATACTATATTACCCGCTGGATAGCTGGTTTATTCGCACCACGGCTGTGAAGGATAAATTGGTGGCGCTAAATAAAACCATTAACTGGAAACCGGAATCGACCGGCACGGGCCGCTTTGGCAACTGGCTGGAGAACCTGGTTGACTGGAACCTTTCGCGTTCCCGTTTTTGGGGAACGCCGCTGCCGATATGGCGCGAGGAAAACGGTTCGGAAGAAAAGTGTATCGGCTCTATTAAGGAGTTAAAAGAGGCAGTAGCAGAGGCAGTAAAGAGTGGTGTTTTATCCGCTGATGAGTTGGAAAAAAATAAGGCGATTCTTGAGTCGCTCGGTAATTCAACATTTGACCTGCACCGTCCCTATGTGGATGACGTGGTATTGACCTCATCAACCGGTAAGCCGATGTACCGCGAGCCGGACCTGATCGACGTTTGGTTTGACAGCGGGGCCATGCCTTATGCACAGTGGCATTTCCCGTTTGAGAACCACGAACAATTTAAAAACGCTTACCCGGCGGATTTTATCGCCGAAGGCGTTGACCAAACCCGTGGCTGGTTTTTTACCCTGCATGCGCTGGCCGTGATGCTGAGCGAAGCCAGCGACGAGGTGAAAAAGGTGAATAAAGAAGTGGGCAATAAAGGCGTAGCTTTTAAGAACGTGGTTTCGAACGGGCTGGTGCTGGATAAGAACGGCAACAAAATGTCCAAACGCCTGGGCAACGCGGTTGACCCATTTGCCACCATCGATCAGTTCGGCCCTGATGCGCCAAGGTGGTACATGATCAGCAATGCCGCGCCATGGGATAACCTGAAATTTAACGAAGAAGGGATTGACGAAGTGCGCCGCAAATTTTTCGGGACGCTGTACAATACCTACAGCTTTTTTGTGCTTTACGCCAATATCGATAAGTTTAAATACAGCGAAGCTGAGATAGCCATCAAGGACCGGCCGGAGATCGACCAATGGATCATTTCGCTGCTGAATACGCTGAGCAAGGAGGTGGATGGCTTTTATGCCGATTTTGAGCCGACCAAAGCAGCCCGCGCTATCCAGGATTTTGTGGACGCGCATTTAAGCAACTGGTATGTGCGTTTAAGCCGCCGTCGTTTCTGGAAGTCGGATAATTCGGATGATAAATTATCAGCCTACCAAACCTTGTATACTTGTTTGGTGACGATCGCCAAGCTGATGTCGCCGATAGCGCCGTTTTTTGCCGACCGTTTATATACCGATCTGAATAAAGTAACGCATAAGGAAACGTTTGAGTCGGTGCACCTGGCGTATTTCCCTGAATATCACGCCGACCTGGTCAATAAAAAGCTGGAAGAGCGCATGCAATTAGCGCAGGACATATCGTCGCTGGTGCTATCGCTGCGTAAAAAAGTAGGCATCAACGTAAGGCAGCCGTTAAGCAAAATATTGCTCCCGATACTGGACAAGCATTTTAAACACCAGGTGGAACAGGTAAAAGAGCTGATATTGTCTGAAACCAATATTAAAGACATCGAGTACATCCATGATACTTCGGGCGTTATCAAGAAAAAGGTGAAGCCGAACTTTAAGGTGCTTGGCGCGAAGGTGGGCAAGGATATGAAGCAGGTTGCGGAAGCCATCGGTAATTTAACCCAAAGCGATATTGTGAAACTGGAAGGCGAGGATCAGGTCAGCATACTCGATGGTAAATATGCCTTGTTTACCACGGACGTAGAGATCATCGCCGAGGATGTACCGGGCTGGCAGGTTGCGAATTTGGGGAAACTAACCGTTGCTTTAGACGTTACCCTTAGCGAGGAACTAAAGCAGGAAGGGATATCGCGTGAGCTGATAAACCGCATCCAGAACATTCGCAAGGGAAAGGAATTTGAAGTTACCGATAAGATAAATGTGAGGCTTAGCAAACATCCTTTTATTACCGATGCAGTGAACAATAATTTATCCTATATTTGCGCCGAAATTTTGGCGGATAGCATACTGCTTGATAATGAGCTGAAAGACGGCGAGTTGGCTACGATTGATGAGAACGAAATTATGATCGCTATTAGTAAAGTATAATGAAACAAGAAAACGAAAAAACCAGGTATTCTGAATCTGACCTGCAGGAATTTAAAGGCATTTTGCTGGATAAGCTGCGTATTGCCAAAGAAGAGCTTAATTCTCTTGCAACTTCGCTCAGCTCGCCAAATGCGAACGGTACCGATGACACTGCAGGAACCTATAAAACATTGGAGGACGGATCGGCTACGTTGGAGAAGGAACAGATAAACCAGCTGGCTGCGCGCCAAAAAAAGTTTATCGAGCAGCTGGAAGCGGCCCTGGTGCGCATTGAAAACAAAACCTACGGCATTTGCCGCGAAACCGGCAAGCTGATACCGAAAGAGCGCCTGCGCGCCGTACCCCACACCACACTTAGCATGGAGGCGAAACTAAAACAATAAATGAAGGCAGCTTACGTAAAACCATTTCTTTTAGCTGCATGTATCATTATTGTTGACCAGATCATTAAAACCTGGGTTAGAACACATATGGATTTTAACCAGGAGATCCATTTTTTTGGCAGTCGCGGGATGCTGCGTTATACCGAAAATAATGGGATGGCCTTTGGATGGGAAATTGGCGGCGAAGCAGGCAAGCTGGCACTGACCATTTTCCGCATCGTGGCTGTTTTAGGCATTGGCTATGGCCTGGTTTACCTGATAAAACATAAGTACCACCGTGGGCTGATCATGTGTGTTGCACTTATTTTTGCCGGCGCACTCGGCAATATCATCGATTCCACTTTTTACGGCCTGCTGTACCAGCATGGCGGCTTATTTGAAGGGCGCGTGGTAGATATGTTCTATTTTCCTTTAATAAAAGGGACCTATCCAACCTGGTTCCCGTTTTGGCCGGGCCAGTCGTTTGAGTTTTTCCAGCCTATATTTAACCTTGCCGACTCGGCCATATCGGTTGGCGTTATCCTGATCCTGATCTATCAAAAACGTTATTTTAAGCGCGAGATACCCGAGACGAGCAGCCCCAACAGTGAGATGGTGGAGGAATAGAGTCGTGAGTGAGGTGAAAGGCAAAAGGTGAAAGGCGAAAGGCAAAAGGTGAAAGGCGAAAGGTAAAAGCGGAAAGCGGAAAGCTAAAAGGTAAAAAGTCTACCCACAACTCAATTACCTTTTGTAACTTACTCAAGGCGACAGTCGCCCAGCGCTCTATGGTTCGACAAGCTCACCATGACATCCGTTTTGCTACTTTACATTCTCTATGCTGCAGGCAACAAATAAATCCGAAATTGAACATTCGAAATTCGAAATTCGTTACTGCACTTTCCTGAATTCGTGTTTTTCAGCGGTAGCCATCGCTGCCACAGCCGCGTCCCGGTATTTCCGGGTGGGGTTATAATCTTTCCCGCCAAGTTGAATGGCCATATCATAATCGGCAATGGCCTTTTGGTAATTTTCTTTGGTTTTGCCAATTTTATAATAAGCGTAACCCCGATATTGGTAAGCGAGAGGTGATTTTGGATCGAGTGTGATGGCGTGGCTGCAATCAGCGATCGCATCCGCATACAGACCGAGATTGTTTTTCGCTTCAGCGCGTTTGCAATAAGCAAGCGTATCTCTTGAATAGAGTTTAATAACGTGGTCATAATCGGCAATCGCGTCGGCATAGCGTCCTAAAAAGCTTTTTGCAATACCACGATTGTAGAATGATGATATGGACGCGTATCCGGAGTCAATAATAATACTGCGGTCAAAGTCGAGGATCGCACTGCTATAACGCCTTAATTTTAGTTTGGCCATGCCGCGGCAATAGTAAGCAAAAGGAGATTTTGGAGATAAAGCAATAACCCGGCTAAAATCGGCTATCGCGCCATTATAACGGCCCAAAATACTTTTTACCTGGCCGCGATAATACCAGGCATCACTATATCCCGAATCAAGCGCAATTTGCCTGCTGTAATCAGCTATTGCTGCTTCATAGTTTTTATTGTCCCCATCGTTAAGCCCTTTGATCACCCATTTGGGCACTGTTTGGGCGCAAAGCGTTTGGGAGATGGTTAGCAAAAATATTAGCGTGGGTAAGCCGGGCTTCATGGGACAGAATACAGTAAGAGTTTAGCAGTAGGAAAGTTACGATTGCATTTTGATTTAAATTTTAATGTGCTCGTGCAGGTTTATTCATTCAGGGCGCGCCGTGGTCGACGGGCTGACGATGACACCTTATTTTATTATTACTGCCCGTATAATTACTCACCCCGACTTCTCCGCCTACCGTCGGATCGTCGACCCTCTCTACCGCAAGCGGTAAAGAGGGTGAACCGCACTTATTACTCACCCACGCACTATGGTTCCACAGGCTCACCATAACATCCTGTTTTGTTTTTCGATGTGCAACGCGCCGTGGTTCGACAGGCTGATGATGACACCTCATTTATTATTTACGGTCGTATAATTTACTCACCCCGACTTCTCCGCCTACCGTCGGATCGCCGACCCTCTCTACCGCAAGCGGTAAAGAGGGTGAGTCCCACTTCATATTAATGTTACTGCACTTTTCTGAACTCGTAGGGGTTATACTCTACAAAATCGGCTACCTTAATTCTTACACCTGCCACGCGGCCGTTTTGAACGTTAAACGGGAAAATGGCTTTGCCATAGGTTGGGTCGGAGAATGTTGCATAGAACCGGTTGCCGCCTAACGGCTGCAGGTGAACGTACATGCGCGGGTGGTGCTCGAAACGCATTTCCAGATCGTTATTTTCGCCCTGTGTTACGGTCATGCTGCCGTATAATTCGTTCACGTATTTGCCGGTATAGCTTGCCGCAGGCAATGCCAGCGGATGGTTCATAGCAACGGTATCGCGCAATCTTCTGTCCCTGGCCTGCTCGGCATCGGCATTGGCTTTGTAAGCCCGCAGATAGGTATCGCTGTAATTGCGGTAGGGCATTTTGAAGTATGCATCCATAATTTCCCAGCGCAAAGCGTCGAAAAAATCATTCTGATCGGTATTTGTTAAAACGACAATGCCCAAATGCTCCTGCGGCACAAGGGTTACCGACGTTAAATATCCGTTAACACCGCCATCGTGCATCACCAGCCGGTGACCGGCATAGTCCTGTATAAACCAGCCCAGGCCATATAATTCGTAATTGGTTTCGCCGTCCAGGTGGCGGATGCTGCCCACGATATCCTGCGCCTCGCGGGTCGCATTGATCGCTGCCGCGGGGATAACCTGCCGGGCGCCCACCTTGCCATCATTCAACAACGCCAGTACCCATTTGCTCATATCATTTACCGATGAGCTGATGCCGCCGGCAGGCGCAAGCCCATCGATACGGCAATAGGGAATGGCGGATAACCTGCCATCGATGAGGGTGTGCGGCACAGTCCGGTTGAGGGACTTAGGCATATCGGCGCTTAGGGCCAGTGTATTGGTCATGCCCAGCGGGGCGAAAATATTTTCGCGCAGATACACTTCCCAGGGCTTGCCGGTAACTACGGGGATGATCTGCCCGGCGGTTAAAAAGGCGGCGTTGGTATACCCCCATTTGGTGCGAAACGGATAGGTGGCTTTCACCAGGCTTAGCTTCCCGATAATTTCATCGCGGGTGAGGTTAGTGTTGTAAAAAGTAAAGTCGCCCTGGAAGGTTCTAAAGCCCAGGCGATGGCATAAAAGGTCGCGAATGATGGCCTGCTCGCCGGCCATTTTATTATCCAGCTTAAACTGGGGTAAGTATTTAGTGACCTTATCATCCAGCGAAAGCTTGCCTTGCGTCTGCAGCATGGCCAGGGCGGTAGCGGTAAATGCCTTGGTATTGCTGCCGATCATGAACAAGGTGTTGATGTCTACCTTTTGGTCGAGGCCCAGCTCCTTTATGCCATAGGCTTTCATCATCACCACTTTTCCATCCTTTACAATGCACACCGCCGCGCCCGGTATGCGCCAGTTGGTGAGCGCGCGGTTCACATAATAGTCGAGGCTATCCTTAACAAACTTGCTTCGGTCGATGTGCTGGGCCAGCGCCAGGGTGGCGCAGGTAAAAACGCAAAAAACAAGGAGAAGTATTTTTTTCATTACAGAAGGTATTTTAACACAAATTCCACGAATTTATACGAATTTCACAAATCTTACTTTCTTTCACGAAATCAACGGACGAATTCGAAAGTCAAATCTGATTCAAAATGGTGTACTCCAATGAAACGGCAATTCGTAAAATTCGTATAAATTAGTGTTAATTAGTGACTATTAAATATAAACAAATGAATCTGAAATTTTACCGTTCGGGGTTAACGGCCCTGATGATGTTGCTGCTGCTATCCCTGCAGGCAGCGAAGGCCCAGCGGGGCAGAACGCATTGGGCTACCGATGGCTACCACTATTACCGCATCCAGGGAAATGAAATACTGGAACTGGATGCGCGCGATGCGGAATCCAAAACCGTGTTGGTGAATAAGGAAATGCTTACCCCTAACGGGCAGCCGCCGCTTACGGTGGCTAACTTCACCCTGTCGGACGATGGTAAAAAAGCCCTGATATTTACCAATACCAAACGGGTGTGGCGCTACAATACCCGCGGCGACTACTGGGTTTACGACATGCAGGCTAAAACCTTAAAACAGCTGGGGAAGGCAAGGCCGGCGTCATCGCTGATGTTTGCCAAACTATCGCCGGATGGCGCCAAAGCGGCCTATGTAAGCGAGCATAATTTATTTACCGAGGACCTAACTACCGGCGCGGTTAAACAACTGACCTTTGACGGCACTAAAAGACTGATCAACGGTACATTCGATTGGGCGTACGAGGAAGAATTTGACTGCAGGGACGGCTTTCGCTGGTCGCCGGACAGCAGGAATATCGCTTACTGGCAGATCGATGCAAGCAAGATAAAAAACTACCTGATGCTGAATACAACGGATTCTATTTATCCTTTCGTAGTGCCTGTGGAATACCCTGTTGCCGGTGAAGACCCCAGTTCGTGCAAAGTGGGCGTGGTGGATATCGAAAGTGGCAAGACCACCTGGATAAATGTACCCGGCGATGATGTGCAGCATTATATCCCGCGCATGGAATGGACCACCAGCCCGAATGAAATTATTTTAGAGCAACTGAACCGGGCGCAAAACGAGAGCCGGATATTTATCGGCAATGTTTCGAACGGAACCACCCGGTTGATCCACGAAGAGCATGATAAAGCCTGGATAGACGGGAAATCGCGCTGGAACGGCGGCGACCCTGTTGGGTGGGACTGGATAGATAAAGGAAAAGATTTTATATGGGTAAGCGAAAAAGACGGCTGGCGGCATGTATACCGCATCAGCAGGGAGGGGAAAGAAACGCTGCTTACCAAAGGGGATTATGATGTGATCAGCCTTACGCTGATCGATGAGGCGGGCGGCAATGTTTATTTTATCGCATCGCCGGAGAATGCAACGCAAAAATATTTGTACCGGGTTAAGTTAAGCGGCGGCGGTAAAGCCGAGCGCCTAACCCCGGCGGATGAGCAGGGAACCAACAGCTACGAAATTTCGCCGAACGGCAAGATCGGGCTGCATAATTTCTCCAATATTTATACGCCCCATCAAAGCGAAGTGATCAGCCTGCCCGATCATAAACATTTAAGCGGGACGGTGATCAAGCTGAATACGGATGCAAAAAACAAACCGGAGTTTTTTAAAGTAAAAACGGTTGACGGCGTTGAAATGGATGGCTGGATGGTAAAACCGACCCATTTCGATCCTTCGAAAAAGTACCCCGTGGTATTTTTGGTGTACAGCGAGCCGGCGGGCGCTACGGTAACCGACTCGTACGGCACGGGCAGGAATGGCGAGTATATCGGTAATATGGCCGACGACGGCTACATTTATATGTCGCTCGATAACCGGGGAACACCGGCTCCCAAGGGAGCCGCATGGCGCAAATCCATTTATAAAAATATAGGGATCATTAATATCGAGGACCAGGCCATGGGCGCTAAGGAAATATTAAAATGGCCGTTTGTCGATTCGTCGAGAATAGCGGTTTGGGGCTGGAGCGGGGGCGGTTCATGCACCCTGAACTTAATGTTCCAGCATCCTGAAATTTACAAAACAGGCATAGCGGTAGCTGCTGTTGGATGGGAGCTGACCTACGATAACATTTACCAGGAACGGTATATGGGCGTACCGACCGACGAGGCCGGCAGGGAAGTATTTATAAAAGGCTCGCCTATCACTTACGCCAAAAATTTACGCGGCAATTTATTGTATGTGCACGGCACAGGCGACGACAACGTTCACTACAAAAACGCTGAAATGCTGATCAACGAACTGGTAAAATACAACCGGCAGTTCCAGATGATGTCGTACCCCAACCGTACGCACGGCATCTTTGAGGGGCCGGGTACCACGCTGCATTTACGCACACTGTATACCAATTATTTAAAAGAGCATTGCCCGCCGGGGGGGAGATGATCACGTTGATAAAATAAAAAAGACCGCCCTTTTCGGCGGTTTTTTTTATTTGAAGACTGTTATGGTTATTCAATAATTATTGGTTGATAGCATCAGTAGGCTACATCATCGCCCTGCGCGCCATCTGTTTCCGGGTCGCTGGCAGCTTTTGAAAAAGCCCGGGGGGTGTTATCGCTGTCAAAATCAGTTTTGCGGCCAAGCAGCGTAAAATTCTCGGCGATGATTTCGGTGGTATATTTCTTATTGCCCTCCTTGTCGTCAAAGGTGCGGGTGCGGAGCTTACCTTCGATATATACCAGCTTGCCTTTTTGAAGATATTTTGCCGCCACATCCGCGAGCCCCCTCCACATTACGATGTTATGCCATTCGGTTTGTTCCACCTTGCGGCCTTCTTTATTAAATGTTTCCGACGTCGCCAATGGGAAACTTGCCACTGAAACGCCACCGTCCAAATAGCGCACATCGGGATCCTTACCCAGGTGTCCTACCAATATTACTTTGTTTATACCAGACATTTTTTAGATTGACAAAAATTGTATTACAAATTAAAAATATTTTTTAGAAATATAAAAATGATTTTTGGCATTGCAAAATTTTTCGTGTTTTCAACTGGCGTATAAAACCAGTTTTCTCTTAACGTAATAGAGTGGTTTCCTATCTTTATAAATTGAACATGCAGGCGCTGGTGGGTCAGCAGGTGCATTTTAACGGGTAAAACTTCTAATATTTCTATATCCTCGCCGAAGAATTCATTTACCTGCATGAAGGTATGTAAATTATTTGGTACAATCACCGAAGAAGTTTCGATTAAAGGAAGATCATACATATTTGCCCATATATCTGTTTCATCCCGTTTATTCATCAGGATCGTGTCGCCATCAGTAACCAGGAAATAGTTAAAAAACCTGTCGCGAACTTTTGCTTTTTTTATTTTTACGGGTAAAGCTTTAGTCGCATTGTTTTTGAAAGCATAACAGCCTAACTTAACCGGGCATATGCCGCAGGCCGGGTTTTGCGGCTTGCAGATCGTCGCGCCAAGCTCCATCATCGCCTGGTTATGAAGGCCGGGGTTTTGTTTATCGAGCAGGTCAGCGGCGGTTTCCCGGAATATCTTTTGTCCTTTGCTGCTGTTAATGGCTTCGCTGATGCCGTAGTACCGGGCAAGTACACGATAAACATTTCCGTCGACGACCGCTCTGGGCTCATTCGACGAAAATGATGCGATCGCGGAAGCGGTATATTCGCCGATGCCTTTGAGCTTTATCAGATCATCATATCTATCCGGAAATTTCCCATCATAAAGCTCCCGCACCAGCCGCGCTGTTTTAAGCATATTGCGGCCCCTTGAATAATAGCCCAGGCCCTGCCATAGTTTTAAAATCTCATCCTCGTCCGCGGAAGCGAAACTATTGACGTCGGGATATTTTTCGAGAAAGCGATAAAAATACGGAAGCCCCTGGTCTACACGCGTTTGCTGTAAAATAATCTCGGACAGCCAAATAACATAGGGATCTTTTGTATCGCGCCAGGGCAGCGCGCGTTTATTTTCATGGTACCAGCCGGCTAACTCGCTATTAAAATTCATTGCTTGTAAAAGTAACCAGAAAAGGATGTGCGGTTGGGCCGGATCGTCTTTTTCCTTCGCGTTTTGATCCAAAACAAAAAAAATGCGTCAATTATTTCAATCTTTAGTAATAAAGCGATACTTTTGCAACCCCAAAACAGTTAAGTAATTATACATTAAAAAAATAAAATCAGATATGACTAAGGCAGAAATTATAACTGAAATCTCATCCAAAACAGGTATTGAGAAAGTTGACGTTCAGGAAACTGTTGAGGCGTTTTTCAAAGTGGTTAAAAGCTCGATGGTTGGTGGCGAAAACGTTTACGTTAGAGGCTTTGGAAGCTTTGTTGTAAAAAAGAGGGCTAAGAAAACAGCGCGTAATATATCAAAAAACACTGCCATCATTATTCCTGAGCATTTTGTGCCTAGTTTTAAACCAGCCAAAACTTTTGTTGATAAGGTAAGGTCGGGTAATAAAGCCGCCAAATAATTACCGGCATGCATAAAAAACAAATAGCTGTAGTTGTAATAGTAGTTGCTATTATGGGCTATTTGTATACGCTGCCCGTAAAAGGATTAACCAAGGCTAAGGATGACGGGCACGCCAACGCGCCTAAGGTAGCAACAAAAACTACGGCCAACGTTACGGCCGAAACGGTATCCACAGGCGCCAAAATGGTGATCGGTTCGGCGTTGTCGGCGCCGATCAATGACCTGGAGGCGCAGCTAAAAAATTCACCGGGCGAGGCTAAGCTGGTTTTGCAAAAGAAACTGGCCAAACAGTGGGACGATGTAAACCAACCCGCGCCGGCGGCATTTTATTACCAGGCGGTTGCCGAAAAACAAAACACGTTTGAGGACTGGCTAACGGCGGGCAACCATTTCAACGATGCCTTTAAGCTTACGCAGGATACCGTGGCGCAGCCCACGTTCGTGGCTAACGCCATCGCATGCTTTAAAAACGCAAGGAAACTACAGCCAAACAGCCTGGATGCAAAAACCGGGCTCGGGGTTGCTTATGTAAACCAAACGAGTTTGGGAATCACCGACCCGGATGGCGGATCGCCGATGCAGGGGATTATGCTGCTGCTTGACGTGGTTAAACAGGACCCGAATAACCGGAACGCCAACCTGAGCCTGGGCATGTTTGCCATGAAATCGGGCCAGTTTGAAAAGGCGATACAGCGGTTTAAAACTTTAATTGCACAGAAGCCCGAAGCCGAGCCCTATTTTTATATGGCAGAAAGCTACAAGCAGCTGGGCATGAAAAAAGAAGCCATTGCGGCTTACCAGGAATGCAGGAAGATGGTGCCTGATGCAACTTTTGATCAGCGCATAGACGAGTATATAAAGGAATTAAAAAAGTAGAAACAATTAAAAAATTAGTATTATGCCAAGCGGTAAAAAACGTAAAAGACACAAAATGGCTACTCATAAACGTAAAAAACGTTTAAGAAAGAACAGACATAAAAAGAAATAATCCTGTAAGCCTTGCTTATGCCTGTATTGTACAGGCTTAGTTTTTTACCCACTTATTAACTAACGGATACAACCGTTTTAAGAAATGGAGTAGCATTGATAAAAGAATTAATTATCGATTCATCCCCCGCAGGGAGTACTATTGCGCTATTACAGGACAAACAGCTCGTAGAGCTGCATAAAGAGCAGGTCAGCAACAATTATACGGTTGGTGATATTTACCTGGGCCGGATCAAAAAGATCATGCCGGGGCTAAATGCGGCTTTTGTAGACGTAGGCTACGAGAAGGATGCCTTTTTGCATTATCTTGACCTTGGCCCGCAGGTGCAAAGCCTGCTTAAGCTAACCAAGCAAGTACGCAGCGGAGGTTACCAGTCGAAACTGTTGGATAATTTTAAGCTGGAAGGCGATATCAACAAAGGGGGCAAAATCTCCGAGTTGTTGACCAAAGGCCAGCTTATCCCTGTACAGATAGCGAAAGAGCCGATCTCCACCAAGGGGCCGCGCTTAAGCTCGGACCTGTCCATCGCGGGGCGGTATGTAGTATTGGTGCCGTTTTCGGAAGTTACCTCTATCTCGAAAAAGATAAAGAGCAACACCGAGCGCAACCGCCTGCGCAAAATAGTGGAGAGCATAAAGCCGAAGCATTTTGGCGTCATCATCCGCACCGTATCTGAAGGCAAAGGCGTGGCCGAGCTGCAAAAGGACCTGCTGGACCTGATCTCGAAATGGGAGTCGTTCATCACCCGGCTGCCCAGCTGCGAGCCTGCAAAAAAGGTACTGGGCGAAATTGACCGTACCTCTACCCTGCTGCGTGATATTTTAAATCCCGATTTCCAGCATATTTATGTGAACGATAACGGCATGTTTAACGAGGTTCGCCAGTATGTTCATGAAATATCGCCCGACCTTGAAAACATTGTGCGTTACCATAAAAACGGCGTACCGATATTTGAGCACTATGGCATCGACAAGCAAATCAAATCGGCTTTCGGTAAAACCGTTAACCTGGCCGGGGGCGCTTACCTGGTGATAGAGCATACCGAAGCCCTGCACGTTATCGACGTAAACAGCGGTAACCGCACAGCCAACAAAGAAAACCAGGAAGAAAATGCCTACCAGGTAAATAAGGAAGCGGCTAAAGAGATTGCCCGCCAGCTGCGCCTGCGCGATATGGGCGGCATCGTGGTGATCGACTTTATCGACATGCACAGGCCCAATAACCGCAAGGACCTGTTTGATTACCTGCGGTCGGAAATGTCGCACGACCGGGCAAAGCATACCATTTTGCCGCCAAGTAAATTTGGCCTGGTGCAAATCACCCGCCAGCGCGTACGGCCCGAAATGAATATCGTAACCACCGAGGTTTGCCCCGCCTGCAACGGCACCGGCACTTTACGGCCGACGATATTACTGGTAGACGATATTGAAAATAACTTCAACTATATACTGGACGAGCAAAACGAAAAGAACATTACGCTTTGCGTTCATCCTTATATCCAGGCCTATCTTAAAAAAGGTTTGATAAACCGCCAGATGAAGTGGTTTTTAAAATACAACCAGTGGATAAAGGTAAAAAGCAACCCCGCTTATCAAATCACGGAGTTCCACTTCTTTAACCGGAAAGAAGAAGAGATTAAGTTGTAGATGGGCAAATTACAAATGTGCGGATGTGCAGATGTGCAGATGTGCAGATGCCTGTCCCGATGAATATCGGGATGATTAGCATCTGCATTTTTGTTTTGGGGCCAATCCGACCATTTTCCTGCCATCAGGAAAATGGTCATTAACTTCTACATCACCTTCCTGACGTCAGTAAGTGATTGGAATTTGCTGAAATGGCACGCTTGCCAACGATGCGACCACGCCTTTTACACAAAAACCCGCCGGGCAAACCAATGGAACGGCTGTTTAGGCCGCCACCGAACCCGAACGGACTTTTATACAAATATAAATAATGAATTAAATTCCATTTTGCGAGCGCAAGACTGAGCCTGCGGATACAAACTTTGACTAGTGGGCCTCGTTTATAAATGGTCCTTCATAATCCGCCCGACTTATTACTGTATCGTAAAGTCCCACATCGTTATTTTCCTGTTTACTTATACCAATGTATTCCAATGAAGCATCCTCATAACGTTTAAATTTATAAACCGCATCGTTCATTAAACCGCTATTGAACACGCCGAGGCTTACCAAAAGCTCAAAATCCTTCACCGTTAAACCGGTTACCTTTTTAAACAGTCCCGGCTCGAGTTGTGTTATAACATCCTTTAAACACTTTTCGCGGTAATCAGTTAAATACATAAATACGGGAATTCGGGTTGCAAACTTAATTAGCTTTTCCTGAATTTGCTTTCTCAGGCTTTTATATTCTTTTTCTTCTGCTGAAAGCTCCTGTTTCTGTTGTTTTGATAGTTCTCGGTCGTTCGCTTCTTTTTTTGCCTTTTTAACCGCCTCCGATTTGTTTATGATCGTCTCAATGTCTTGATTCAAGTTCCTGAAACCCTCAATACTCATTAAGGCTTTCATCGCCTCATTATTTTCCATCAATCGGGTAAGTGTATTATTGTCAACATTTACTAGGAGGGCACTTTCCCAACGTCTCGCAAGGAGTGTTGCAGTTGTTCCGCTCATCGCAATATCCAAAATTCCTGCGGCATCCACTTGTTTCATGGAGCTCCCATCATAGGCTAAAACCGGCAAGAAATTAATAAATTCGGCTACTTTGGCTTCTGGGTTACTTTCGTTGATGCTTAAACGGCAACTGTAATCAGCTATCTGGCGCAAGGCTCGGTCCGGTGCAAAATCAAAGACATAACATTCTTCTTTAAGAATTTCTTCTTTGTTAGGCGATTTGCTGTCTGGGTTTTTGACAGTCCAGGGGGTTTGAACTCTGAAAGCGGCTTGAAAATAAGTTTCGGGACTGGATGAATTGCGTAACATAAAAATTCCTGTCCAGGGTTTTACTGAAACTCCTGTGGTCAACTTGCCACAGGAAAGAGTAATGGTTTTTGACTCCAGGGGATTGTCGGTCATTGCGTCGAAAACTGGCGGTAACGCATGCGCTCCTATTCCCGCGTCGAATCCGGCGGCAACGACGACTGTATAATCGTGATAGAATTTATTTTGTCGTTGCCGTAGTAAATTGGCCATTGCGTTGCAAGAGGAAACAGTTGGTAAAAACCAAAAGGTGTGATTTAAAACCCTTAACAATGGGGCGTGTGAAAATGGCAAAGGAGGTTTTCTGGCGCCCATTTTTAAATTGTCAACAGTCGTTTCGCTGAACGACCCGCGAATCAGGTCTAGCCATTTTTGGACTTCGTCTTGATATTTGAAATATGCTTTCCCTTTTTCTCCTTCTGCCGAAAAGAAAACGTTCAAATCAAACTCGTTGAACTCACCTTTCATTGCAATTTCACGTATCGAATCCGGGAGTTGGTAAGTAAGCATTACCATTCTCGGCAAGGAGGCATAGGGGTTACTTTCACCTTGCCAATTTTCTTTAGCTTTTTGTTCGTCTGAATAAGTCCAGTTAAAAATCTGCTCTTCTATAAATTCACCTGAAGCAATTGCTCTAAAAGGTGTCCCTGATAAGTATAAATAATAATTAGTAGTAATAGGCATAATTCCCTCATCGAAGTATTCTATACCCTCACCCTCTCCGAATTCTAATTCTTTTTTGCCTTCGGCCTCAAAGAGCTCCTTTGCATTTTCACGCCAAGCACCATAGTGGTATTCATCAAAAATTACGCAATCCCAATTAGTCGCGTGTACCCATTCATTTTTGGCCTTGATGCCTCCGGTACTAGTGTTTTTTCCTAAATAGTCTTGAAATGAACCAAAACATACGATAGGCCTTTTTTGGTCCGCCTGTTCAAAAGTTAATCCATTGCGCGCAATAAACTGCCAACCGGCAAAATCAATATGTGTTTTCAGATCTTCGTCCCAAGCGCTTTGAACGGCTGGCTTGAAAGTTAGCACCAATATTTTCTTCCAATCCATTTTTTTCGCCAAGTGATAGGCCGCAAATGTTTTTCCGAATCGCATTTTAGCATTCCAAAGGAAATGAGGTGTTTTATCGGTGTTTTCATTTTTGAAGCTATTAAAATATGAGATTGTTTTATTTACTGCCGCCTGTTGCTCGGGGCGCATACTAAAAGAGAAAATTCTGTTATCTTCATTGGTTATCCGATCTCTTATAGCTAAAAAGGCGGCATTTAAATCTTTGATTTTGCATTGGAACCACTCTCCCTCAACGTTTTTTATACCCTTATTTTTTAAATACCGATGAATCTCAAAATCGGTAAAGGAAGACCCGTCATGTCGCATCGCTGATTCTTCCCAAACTATTTTATATTGTAAGCGAGCAGTTTTCAATTGCTCAGATATCCTTGTCTGTGCATCACGGTCTGTAAAACCAATTTTTAACAAGCCCTCATGAGTGGTTACTCCTAACAATTCGTAAGCATATACCGTGGGATTAACTGACGGACGTGCTGGAAAAAAATCTTTTTTACTCATTTTCTAAATTCATTGGTCGAATTAAAGAGTTAATAAATTGAATCTCTTCTTGATCGATACCATATTTTTTGTAAAGTTTCTCGTCCGACCAACTTTCCGAAAAATTCTGGGTTGGGACGAATGCGTATGTTTTTTGAGTTACATGCTGAGAGGGTTTTAATAGAAGGATAAGAAATCTAAAAAAACGGGTTAACATGTAGCTTCTTACATTCTTACATATCAGTTCTGAGCCAAAGGGCCCAACAACTAGATATGTTTCGGTAGAGCAGGAGCCGGGTGCAGAAATGATGGGCTTGCTCAAAATTAAATGCGGGTAATTATCCATCCCCGGGCTAGCATAAGGAACTATTACTTTCCATTCGTCAATCCAATGACTGTTTTTTATCACATCCACTCTTTTAATGTAACCCACCCCGCCATTCTGGTACAGTTTTATTGAGCCATTAAACGAAGCTTTTTTACCCTTAACATAAGTCCGTAAACCAAAAGCTTTGTGGGCGCTAACGTATTTTGAAAACGAGTTTTCTTTCTTTACTTTTATTTTGTTCAAAATGCTTATTGCCTCGTTATATCTAATGAATACTTCATTGCCCTTTTCTAATAAGGGTCTAGTAATGGTTTTTCCTATGGTATCTCCTTTATGGGTCGTAATTTTACAATCCCCATTATAATCATTTTCCCATAAGAAATAGCACACACCCCCCCTAATATTAAGTCCAGGAAAAACATCTGAAGTCTCAGGAAAATCATGAATTTCGGACAGCCTTTTATCGTTTAACATTGCGGTTCTGAAATCGTCAAGCCCTTTACCTCCAGAGTACCATCGTGCAGGTACAATCATTGTTAAATACCTGGGATTTAATTTTATTGCTTGTTCAATAAATTTTTGGTAGATAGGCGTTGCGCTTGATTGTGCTCCACCATCACTCAATTGATAAGGGGGGTTGCCAACAATAACATCAAATTTCATATTGAATATTTCTTCCGGTTTTTCTGTATGAATAAAATTATAAGCGTATGTATCTAATTCCTCTTCGCGGTCATAAATTTCTTTACTGGCGCCGCAGTACGCGCATTTGCCATTTTGCCAGGTATGTTGCATCCTCTCATATCGGACGTTCCCCTTCTCATCTTCGAAACTTTCACAAATTGAGTATTGCCCATTTGCTGTCTTCGAACAATAAACACTTCTCCGGGATAGGAGGCCGGTAAGTTCTGTAATCGAAATACCATATAGTTGGGTTTTGAAGATATGGTCAATTCGTTTTTGTTTATCTGGTATTCGTGTTTCCAACCCATTCATTAAACGTTTTGCCATCTCCCGTAGAAATACGCCCGACTTGCATACAGGGTCCAAAAACTTGGCGTCGGGATTACTCCAAATCGTAGTTGGTAGTAGATCTAAAATTTTGTTGGCCAAACTTGGTGGCGTAAAGACTTCGTCATTGCTTAGATTAGCAAGACAACTCAATACGTCGGGGTTATAATTAGTCGCTATCATTTTCCCCAAGTTTTAAAAAATGTATTAATGGAAAATCACCGACTGGAGTAGGAATAAATGCCTTATCTCCTAGATCGGAAAACAAGTTTGGGCCATCAACTGGTTGGCTTTGTAATAAATTAGCCATTGTATAATCCCTTCTTTTTATCATACTTCCCTTTATTGCAGACCATTCAGAAAATACTATAGGTTCTTCTATTGGGTCAGGCGTTTTCAAACTTAATGCATCCCCCCAAAGTATATTTCTGCTGAGAATAAATTCCGCTGCTTTTAGGCATTGGGGTTTAAACCCTTTCTTATAATTATTAAGGTAATAATGCGTAAAGACCCCTAAAAGTCTGTCCCTGCAAGTCTGAACATTGTCCATTAATATATCCACACCATAAATACTTGAAATAGCTACAATTGCGTGCCGTTCAAATTCTAACTGACTGGTCTTATACCTGTTTTCGACAATATTTAATTTCCGTCTTAGTATTTCCACCAGAAAATTACCTGTGCCGCACGCTGGTTCCAAAAAACGCGAATCAATTCGTTCGGCCTCCTGTTTCACTAAGTCGAGCATCGCATTTACTTCACGATGAGCTGTAAAAACCTCTCCGTGATCGGCGACACGACGTTTAGATTTTACTTGTTCGTGGTTCGCAATTTGTTCCTTCGCTCCAATCATTATACTGATACATTTATGTCATAGTAAATGCTATAATTATTCCCGTGTACGGTCTACCGGAATACGTTTTACTTTGCAGTATTCATTTACTTCAGTATCGTTACCGAAATAATCATCACAAAATTCATCAAGTTCTTTTTCAGTCGATTTAAAATATCGCTCTTCAGCTGTCATTAGTTTTTCAATTTGTTCTATGAACTTTTCAAACTCGCCGTTGATTTTGCAAAGCTTGTCAATCGTTTTAAAGTCCAGATCTCGGTAAGCTGCAGGAAACAATACTTTACTTTGGTATGGATTCGCATTCAACTCAATTATTCCGATTCCAAAAGATTGATTTAATCTGGCCATTTCCTCATTGAGGCCATCGCTGAACTCAAATGCGACAAGATAGCCATAATTTGCCCAGCTCGAATTGGAGACTGACTGGAAAAATGCTTTTTTTAATTCGGTGTCGGTGTTGATTTCTCTTTTTAATTCGTATGAATTTAACTTAAAAGTATCAACTCGATTGATTGACTTTAGAAAGTTTTGACTCGCTTTGCTTTGCAAATTAAGAAACTTAATACCGACCATATCGGGGTGAGTCCAAATTTGATTACTGTCCTTTCCGTTAGATTGTTCGTGAAAAATAGTCTTCGAATAAATTCCGGTGTTTTTTAGATAACTGCTAAGTAATTTATGTAAGTCTCGTTCCTCGTAGGTCTTACCTTTTTCAGTCGGTTGTACTTTTGCTTGGACCGCATCCAAAGCATTCGTTAAAACCTCAATACCTATATTCTGTTCATTTCGTGTCAGGTAATAAGAGTACGTTCCACCCGGTTGTTTAATTCGTTTGACTCTTGAATCGTCATTGCGAATAAAGTCTCCGAGCAAAGCAGAAATCGTTGCAGGCGGTGTTTTTGCAGGGCCGAAGTCATAATATTTTTTGTTTACGATATGGTTGTACACTTCCATATAGTTAGTTAGTGCTTGAAGGTCGTCAAGACTTTTCAGAATGGCTTCTTTAATAGTCATTGTTTAATTTAGGTTTGGTCATTAGCGAAATTACCATTTTAACGTAACGTTATACAATCTAAACAAAATCTCCTTTCTATCAATTTTTTGTTTGGCCTTATCTTCCTATGTGTGTTCAAGTTTGTCCAGAGCGAGTAAAATAACTTGACTTTTACCCTGCGGTAAAATTTTCATTCTCCCATTCCCCGGGATTGTTTATGAACTATTCCGAAATCCGCCGGTACGCTAGTTGGGGTTCAAAATTTTGAACCCCTATAATAATTTAATTTCGAGGGCTGCGATAGAATTTATTATTCTCCCATGCCCCGGGATTGTTTATGATATATTCCGGTATGGGTTCGGAAATAATTTGTTACCCCGATTTAACAACCGGTAATAATTGGGCGATTAGGGGTTCAAAATTTTGAACCCCTGCATTTTTTAACCGTTTCGATAGAATTTATCATTTTCCCATGCCCCGGGATTGTTTATGATATATTCCGAAATCCGCCAATACGATGGTTCGTCCCTGATGATGTGTTCGTGATAATTGCGTTGCCAAACCTGGTAAACATCGGTATGGGTTCGGAAATAATTTGTTACCCCAATTTTGTATCCCCGGACAATTGACCCGATTGAACGGGGTATGATATGTTGAAATTGATTTTGTTGTGGCGGCAAGGTTTGTTGTGGTGGTTGTAGGGGTTCAAGATTTTGAACCCCTACGACATGTCGATTTGCCAATTCAATAATTCCGTGCACATGATTGGGCATAACAACATGGTTGTGCAAAATGGCGTCGGGAAAATGTTCGGGGATTTTCAACCAGCATTCGTTCGCCATTTTTCCGGCGCTGTTCAATATCATTTTGTTATTTATAATTTCCCCAAACAAAAATTCACGGTTGTGGGTGCAGATGGTTATAAAATATAATCCGTCCTGCGAATAGTCATATCCTTTCAGCCGTATCGATCTGCGATGATGAATTGCCGGATTGTATTTCACTTTATTGTCCATGATCATTGCGCAGGTTTAAATGGTGTTGATGCAAAATAAGGTTCGCAGGTGTAAAAACATTGCCTAATTTCGAATTTAGCAGGAAGAGACGCAATAATAGAATATTCTTTATAAATACAAATTTATTTACAGGATTGCTATTAGAGATTAGAGGCTGGAGGTCAGGTGAGCAGGGCGGGGTTGCGTACCTACGGGTGTGTTCAGGTGTGTGTTCAGGTGTGTCGGCACACACAGTGGACAGTTGGCGGTGGGCAGAGATTGGAGATTAGGCGGAGAATCAAGAGGCAAGAATCAAGAACCAGGGGGCTAATTAACAGCAAAAACCGGTCGCTTTTTTTGGGTTTACACTAAAAAACGATAAACCATTGACTATCAATTATTTAACCCTAAATTAGGCGAAAAAGTGTAAACCTTTGTAAACCTTTTGATAGTGAGTGATGAGCGGTGAGTAGTGAGTTGTAAGGAGTGGTTTGAAATCTGAAATTTGCACATTAAATGCCTGCGAATAGTTATATTTGAAGTGTGGACAATTCAGCAATCTATAAAACCATTCGCGAAACGGTTCTGACTACTTTACCGGGTTCCCGTGTTTTGCTGTTTGGCTCCCGGGCAAGGGGCCAGCAAGATAGATTCAGCGATTACGACTTACTGGTTATAACACCGCAAACCTTTACACCGCGGGAGAAGATCCGTTTAAGCACACTGCTTAACCGTGAAATTGTTAATGCGATCAAAGCGCCTATCGACCTTTTGCTTAACAGCGAAGAAGAGATACTGGAAAAACGGGATTTGCCGGGTCACGTTGTACGCACGGCGATAAGAGAGGGCATTATATTGTGAGTACGGCACTCCAAACCTATATTAAATCCTGGCTTGATAAGGCGGAGCATGATTTGATGAGCGCCGAACGTTTGCTCGAAATCGAACCGATGATTTTAGACAATGCGTGTTTTCATTGTCAGCAGGCAGTTGAAAAGTGTTTGAAAGCTTATTTGATCTATAACGGGACGGATATAGGAAAAACCCATAACATCGAGTCGTTATTGAATCAATGCGCCGACTTTGATCCTATATTTGAAACAATTGATCCTTTGGATATCACTGCTTATGCAGTGCAAGGCCGCTATCCGGATTCCAATCTTATGCCATCAAAAAAAGAAGCCGAAAGCTATTATCAATTAGCGCTGCAAATCAAAATCTTAATCAAGGAAAGAATTATATTTTCCTAATATTTTTAGCAAAACGTGTTGCGGTTTGCGAACTAATTTGCAAATTTGAACGATGGCTAAAACAAGGATCGCGTATTTCTGTCAAAGCTGCGGCTTCGAGGCTGCCAAGTGGCTGGGCAAATGCCCGTCGTGCGCGCAGTGGAATACGTTTGTGGAGGAAATCCTTGAAAAGGAAAATACGGCCGTTCCCAAATGGAAAAGCGCCTCCACCACTTTGCAACGCGCCAACAAGCCGGTGGAAGTGGCTGACATTACCTTTAACGAAGAGGACCGGCTGCTTACGCCCGACAACGAGTTTAACCGGGTACTGGGCGGCGGCATTGTGGCCGGGTCGCTGGTCCTGATCGGCGGTGAGCCGGGCATCGGTAAGTCCACACTGATGCTGCAGCTGGCCATGAACATGCCGAATTTGAAGGTGCTGTATGTTTCGGGTGAGGAGAGCGGGCGGCAGATCAAGATGCGGGCGGAAAGGTTGAGCGAAGTCGGAAGTCGGAAGTCGGAGGGCGGAAGTCAGAAGTCCGATGGAAAAGGGTGTTTTATTTTAACGGAGACTTCGACACAAAACATATTTAAGCAGATCGAGGAACTGGAGCCGGACCTGGTGGTGGTGGATTCGATACAAACGCTGCATTCGGCGCATATTGAGTCGACGCCAGGCAGTGTGTCGCAGGTCCGCGAATGTACCGCCGAGCTGCTGCGCTTTGCCAAAGAAAGCGGGACGCCAGTGTTTTTGATCGGGCATATCACGAAGGATGGGATGATAGCCGGTCCGAAGATACTGGAGCACATGGTGGATACGGTTTTACAGTTCGAGGGCGACCGGCACCATGTTTACCGCATTTTACGGACGGTTAAAAACCGTTTTGGGTCGGCATCCGAGCTGGGTATCTATGAAATGTTGGGCGAAGGCCTGCGGGAGGTATCCAACCCGTCGGAAATTTTATTGTCGCAACGCGACGAGCCTTTGAGCGGGATCACCATTTCGGCTACGCTTGAGGGCATGCGCCCCATGCTGATTGAAACACAGGCTTTGGTGAGCACGTCGGTTTACGGCACGCCGCAGCGCACCGCAACCGGGTTCGACACCAAACGCATGAGCATGCTGCTTGCCGTATTGGAAAAACGCTGCGGATTTAACCTGGGCGCTAAAGATGTGTTCCTAAATATCACGGGGGGCATACGGGTTGAGGACCCGGCGATCGACCTGGGTCTTGCGGCCGCGATCATTTCCTCGCACGAGGATATCCCCATTCCGTTTAAAACCTGCTTTGCGGGCGAGATCGGTTTGTCGGGCGAGATACGTGCGGTTAACCGGGTGGAGCAGCGCATAGCCGAAGCGCAAAAGCTGGGGTTTGAGCAAATTTTTATCTCGAAATATAATATGCCTTCGGCCGCACAGGATAAAAAGCGAATCGATCTCTCACGCTATAAGATCGATGTGAAAATAGTGAGCCGGATAGAGGAAGTGTTTGGGTTGCTGTTTGGGTGATGATAATTAAGTACTTCTTTTTAATATTATGTACTTTTGTTACGTGAACGCTTCAATTCATAAAACGATCCGCGAAACGGTTTTGGTTCATGTACCCAATTGCCGTGTTTTGTTGTTTGGCTCCCGTGCGAGAGGCGAACAGGATAGGTTTAGCGATTATGACCTGCTGATTATAACGCCGCAAACTCTTACACCGCGACAAAAAATACGTTTGAGCACCTTGCTTGACCGTGCTATTTTTAACGCTTTAAAAATCCCAGTGGATTTGTTGATCAACAGTGAGGAAGAAGTCCGCGAAAAGAAGGAACTGCCCGGTCATGTTGTACGCACAGCTATTAAAGAGGGAATTACGCTATGACCCCGGCCCTTAAAGCTTATGTGGAATCATGGCTTAACAAAGCCGGGCACAATTAATTACTATTCAGCGTTTGCTTGAAATTGAACCGGTAATTTTAGATAATGCTTGTTTTCATTGTCAGCAAGCTATAGAAAAATATCTAAAAGCATATTTAATCTATAACGGGCTCGATATTGAACGAACACATAATATTATCGCTTTGCTTGATCAATGTGCCAACTTCGACCCAGTGTTTGGTACAATTGATCCTTTAGATATCAACGCATATGCGGTTCAGGGCCGCTATCCGGACTCTAACCTTATGCCGTCGAAAGAAGAAGCCGAAAGTTATTACCAATTAGCTCTTGAGATTAAATCGTTGATTAAAGAGAGAATTGTATTTTCCTGATTTGGAGTTTCCCTACTTTATGCAGTTATCTTTCCTTCTCGTATCCACAATATAAATGATCTTCCAACCGTCGGGGGTTTTCATCAACTGAAACACATCCACGCCGCAATGGCTGAATTGAGTGCCGAGATAAAATTTATACGGCGCCCAAACGCTGGCCAGGTCGCCATCGATCTTAATATCCGCAAAGGTTATGCGCTCGTCATATACTGATGCATGTGGCGTACCGATAGCTTTTACAAACCCATCCGCTTTTTCGGTGGACAACACGGCTTTCCCTTCTTTATTGGTTGACACGCTTTGCAATACCATATCTTTTGAAAAAGTGGAATGCAATAAAGCGCTGTCGCCTTTTCGCATGGCATCGAACATCGTATTAACGGTTTGTTTAACTGCGTCGGTTGCGGTTTGCTGGCTGTAACCTAAATGGACACAAATACAGAGCGTGATGATCAGTGAAATTTTTCTCATGATATAAATATAAAAAAAGCCCTGCATAAAGATGCAAGGCTTCACTGTATATGATCAAGAGCAGTTAGGACATTTTTAGCTTCTTTTGGATATCGGCCACGTAGCCTTTGAATTTTTTATCGGTGTCGATCAGGTCCTCAACGGTTTGGCATGCGTAAATAACAGTGGAGTGGTCGCGGCCGCCAAAGAAGCTGCCGATAGACTTTAATGAGCTTTTGGTATGCGCCTTAGCCAGGTACATGGATATTTGCCGAGCCTGCACGATCTCGCGTTTGCGGGTTTGTGATTTCACCATTTCGATAGGCACCTCGAAGTACTCACAAACAAGGTTTTGGATATACTCCATGGAAATCTCCTTGGATGAATTTTTTACAAAATTCTTCAGCATTTGCTTTGCCAACCCCAGGTCTATCTCCTTGCGATTCAGGGTCGACTGTGCCAACAGGGATACCATAGCGCCTTCGAGCTCGCGGACATTGTTATCAATATTATGCGCCACGTATTCGATGACATCGTTGGACAGCTCGATACCGTCCTGGTAGGTTTTGTTTTTCAGGATAGCCATGCGGGTTTCCAGGTCGGGTATCTGCAGATCAGCCGAAAGGCCCCATTTAAACCTGGACAATAAACGTTCTTCCAAACCGGCCAGATCCTTTGGCGCTTTATCGGATGTAATGATCACCTGCTTGCCCGATTGGTGCAGGTGGTTAAAAATATGAAAAAAGAAGTCCTGTGTTTTTTCCTTACCGGCAAAGTTGTGCACATCATCCATAATGAGCACATCGATCGCCTGGTAAAAATTCACGAAATCGTTTATATTATTATGCTTCAGGGCATCGACAAATTGCTGAGTGAATTTCTCGCACGAAACATAGAGCACCAGTTTATCGGGCAATGAGTTTTTTATTTCGTTACCGATGGCCTGTGCCAGGTGGGTTTTCCCTAAACCAACACCGCCATAGATCATTAACGGGTTAAAAGAGGTGCCCCCGGGCTTTGCCGCAACCGCGTAACCTGCTGATCGTGCCAAACGGTTGCAGTCGCCCTCGACGAAATTATTGAAGGTGTAATTGCGGTTGAGCTGCGGATCGACGATCAGTTTTTTCAAGCCCGGAATAACAAAGGGATTTTTGATGTCTTTGTTAATAGAGATCGGTATCGGCATAGACTGATTTTTTGATTCAGCGCCGTTACCGTTCGATGGGATATTGGTGGTATACGGCTTACTGGATGACGATTGCTCCACAACTATATTATATTCCAGGCGCCCGTCGTCGCCTAACTGCTTCTTGATGGTTTTACGCAGCAGGCCGACGTAATGTTCTTCGAGCCATTCGTAAAAAAATAAACTTGGTACCTGTATCGTTAAAACACTTCCTTCCATCCTTAACGCCTTTATAGGCTCAAACCAGGTTTTAAAGCTTTGCGCTGGTATGTTGTCTTTGATGATCTGAAGGCAGTTATTCCAAACGTTAGTACAAGTTTTTTCCATATAATATTTATAAAAGAGTGATTTCCAACCCCCAGCCAATGATATTTATGGCCTGCTACGGAACATCGAATATTCTAAAAAAAAGCGGATAAAAAAATAAAATTTCAATTTTTTGATGAAATAAATTTATATAATAATAAGCCCTTGATAGTGTAAAATTCACATTAAATGTTATATTTCGCAGTGGAACGGCCGTCAAAACCATCGGTTTAATTACTTCGACATTTTTTTAATTTTATAATCCGATAATCACAACAATCTTGACGTTAGGTCAACAAAACTTAGTTTTTGGTTACAATTTTTAGGTGTCGCCTTTACCGGTGACTTTTACGGATAGCCGGGCCAGTTAGTTGTACCGCAACCAGCTTGCGCTTTGTTAATTGGGTTACTGTCGGCGATTAATATTCGCCAAACACTTTACGTAATTCGTCGGCTATTTCGCCAAGGGTGGCGTAGCTTTCTACTGCGGTCAAAATATAAGGCATCAAATTTTCCGGACCTTTTGCAGCGTTGCCGAGCCGGCCGAGGGCGGTATTTACCGCCTCGCTATCGCGTTTGCTTTTTAAAAGCCCGAGCTTGCTAATTTGTTGTTTTCGTATGGAATCGTCTACCCGAAATGCCCTTATCGGTATTTCTTTCTCATCGGTAAAGCGGTTTACGCCCACCAATACGCGTTCGTCGCTTTCAACCTCATTCTGATATTGATAGGCCGAAGCGGCTATTTCCTGTTGCATGTAATCCTGCTTGATGGCTTTCACCGAGCCGCCCATAGCATCTATTTTGTCTATGTACACCTGCGCAGCCTTCTCAAGTTCGTTGGTCAGCGCTTCTATAAAATAGGAGCCCGCCAAAGGGTCGACGGTGTCGGTTACGCCGGTTTCGAACGCGATGATCTGCTGGGTGCGTAACGCGATTTTGGCGGCCGCCTCTGTAGGTAACGAAATGGCTTCATCATACCCATTGGTATGTAATGATTGTGTTCCGCCAAGCACTGCAGCCAGCGCCTGACTGGTTACCCTCACAATGTTATTCATAGGCTGCTGGGCCGTTAAAGTTGAACCGCCTGTTTGGGTATGGAAGCGCAGTTTTTGAGCGCCGGGATCTGTTGCTCCCAGGTTTTTTGTAATGTGCGCCCACATGCGGCGGGCAGCTCTGAATTTGGCTATCTCTTCAAAAAAGTTGTTGTGGCAATTAAAAAAAAAGGATAAACGTTTGGCGAAAATGTTAATGTCCAAACCCTTATCCTGCGCGGCTTTTAAATAAGTTTTTCCATTGGCTAAAGTAAAAGCCAGTTCCTGTACCGCTGTAGATCCGGCCTCGCGAATATGATAACCCGAAATAGATATGGTATTCCATTTGGGCGTCTCTTTACTGCAATATTCAAATACGTCGGTAATTAACCGCATTGAAGCTTCCGGCGGATATATATAGGTCCCGCGGGCGGCATACTCTTTTAATATATCATTTTGAACGGTGCCCGATAATTGTTTAAGATCGGCGCCTTGTTTTTTTGCAAGGGCGATATACATGGCCAACAGGATAGGCGCCGTTGCGTTAATGGTCATCGAGGTGGTAATATTTTTTAGCTCGATACCATCAAACAGTATCTCCATATCCTGCAACGAATCGATAGCCACCCCTACCTTTCCTACCTCGCCTTCCGCAAGCTCATGGTCTGAATCATACCCTATCTGGGTCGGCAGGTCGAACGCGACCGACAGGCCCATGGTTCCCTCGCTAAGCAGGTAATGGTAGCGCTTATTTGATTCTTCGGCCGTCGAAAATCCGGCGTATTGCCGCATCGTCCACGGCTTTCCGCGATACATGTCTTTTTGAATGCCACGGGTATATGGGAATTCGCCGGGCAGCTCATTCATGGCCGATGGAACTGTATAAACTTCTTTGATCCGGATGCCAGACGAAGTGGTAAATTTCTTTTCGGCCATGATATTAAAATAATTCTTCGATATCCTTCCTGAGCATGTTGGTGCCTATATCATAAGGGTTATCTTCCAACTGGCTTAAATAAGCCAGAATGGTTTTACTGAGGTCGAGTCCGGAAGCATTTTCGGGCAGGGACTTCACCGCATTATTTACTATATTCAATGTGTCTTCCTTAACGTGCTTAACCACCGCCCAGCATCGGCTGCTTACATAAATTTGCTGCGTAATATTATGCTGGAATTCGTTGCGGATCTCCTCAACAACCAGGCTATACAGATCGTGCGAGCTGTAGGCGGTAGCATTTAACCTCACCAGCATACTGGCCGGATTAATACGCTCGATAAATAGCACAAGGCGCTCATAAGCCTGCAGCCGCAACGGCAATGTTTGCCCGTTTATCACTTTCTTAAATTCAAGCAGTTGAAGCTTTTCGCCTTTATCAAGGTAGGGCTTCAGCAAATAAAACGCTATCCAAACCACGCCAACGCCCGAAATAGTAAATTTAACAATGTCTAATAGGTAAGCGTAATAGTTCATTTGCCGAATGTTAAATAGCCGTCATAAAAAAACCGGCTTCAGCAAAAATCCGCATTTTACCTTATATTTGTATAGGTAAATAAAAATTAAGATGAACACTGCTATTGAAACCGCGTCTGCACCGGTGTCTTTCACAGAGGGAGCCGTTAAAGAACTGCTCAAATTAAAAGATCAGCAAGAGTTAAGTGATGATTTTGGCTTGCGTGTTGGCGTTGAAGGCGGCGGTTGCTCGGGAATGAATTATATTTTAGGCTTCGACCAGAAAAAAGACGGCGACCAGGAATATATTATCGACGGGATAAAAGTTTTTATGCATAAGGCCCATGGCTTGTACCTGGCGGGCATGCAAATCGATTTCCAGGACGGCTTAAATGCACGTGGTTTTACTTTCAATAATCCTAATGCGGCCAGCACCTGCGGCTGCGGGTCGTCGTTTTCAGTCTGAATCCGGCGTCATAATAATATAAAGCAGCCTTAGCTGCTTTTTTTGTGCTTTGTATCTCTGCTACAGCAATATATAACTATACTTGTTCTGTAACAAAGCGGGTCACTTTACAGTCATATCACGGAGTTATTGTTACTTTTAATCCATGCCGGTAAAAACCTCCCTCAAAGAAAACGTTTCCATAGCGCTGCAGTCTATAGCCGGTAACCGGCTACGTACTTCGCTCACTTCACTTATCATTGCCATAGGCATTATGGCTTTGGTGGGCATATTGACCGCTATCGAGGGTATTAAGCAATATACGAACGATGCGTTTGCCGGTCTTGGAGCTAATTCGTTCACGATACAAAACCGGGGTTCGGGGCTTAATTTTGGTAATGGAGGACACCGGAAAGTTTATCCTTCCATCCGGTACGACCAGGCAGACAGGTTCAAAAAATTGTTTAAGCTTCCTGTGGCTGTTACCGTAAACTTACAGGTATCGGGCACGGCAGTTGCGAAATATGGCGATCAAAAAACCAACCCAAACATATCGGTCACCGGTTCAAACGAAAATTATCTCCAAACCGGCGGATACAAGCTGGCTTTCGGCCGTAATTTTTCCTCTGCCGAACTGGAGCACGGATCGAACGTGGTTATCATTGGCGACGAGATCAAGAAAAAGCTTTTTAAGGATGACGACCCTATCAATAAATTTATTTTTATCGGCAGTAATCAATTTCGTGTTATCGGTGTGTTTGCTACAAAAGGATCGAGCATGGGCTTTGGGGGCGATAAGTTTTGCGTTATCCCGGTTTTAAAGGCCAAACAGATCGTTGCTACTGCTAACCCTTCATTCACCATTACCGTTATGGCCAGCAGCCCGGCGGCTTTGGACGCTACTATCGGCGAAGCAACTTCACTGTTCAGAAATATTCGCGGCCTTAATGTGGCAAACGACGATAATTTCGAGATCTCCCGAAGCGACTCTATCCAGAAGGAATTATCCGGCCAACTTACCGGCATGACGGTGGCCGGTTTTGCCATAGGCATTATCACGCTTATAGGTGCGGCCATAGGCTTAATGAATATTATGCTGGTTTCGGTTACAGAGCGTACGCGGGAGATAGGCTTACGCAAAGCGCTAGGCGCCACGCCGGCCGTAATACGCAAGCAGTTTTTAATAGAAGCTATTGTGATATGCCTGATGGGTGGCATCGGCGGGATCATTCTGGGAATGGCGGTGGGCAATCTTATAGCCGTACAGATCAGCGGGTCGTTTGTAGCGCCCTGGGCCTGGCTGTTTTTCGCAATAACTTTATGTACGCTGATCGGCCTCATCTCAGGCTTTTATCCGGCTAAAAAGGCCGCTCGCCTCGACCCCGTTGAAGCATTGCGATATGAGTGATTTTTGATTTCGAACATCGGATTTTCGATTTCGAATTTATCTGCATCATTGTTAGTCTACGGAATAAATAAATCCCAAATCGATCCCGATAGGGGACGAAATCCAATATTTACCGAAGCATTATATTCTTAAGGGGGTAATCGAACATTACCTTTTCCAGGTAGGGCATTTTCAGCGCATTTTTAAATGCATCAGCATGCCTTAGGTGGTGCATATCGCTTGATATAAAGTCGACTAACTGCGCATCTATCAGGCTTTCGGCCATTTTCTTTGCTTCCTTGCCGTAATAGCCCGTTAATGATATCGTGTTTAACTGGAGCAGCAAACCCTGACCACGGAACATTTGAAGTTGCTCAACATCCATGTAGGGATATCTTTCGGGATGGGCAAGAATAGGCTTATAGCCTAAGCCTATTAATCTTTTGATCATCGGGACCACGCTTGGCGGCGGGCTTATAAAGGAAAATTCAAAAAGCACATAATTGTCGCCCATGATCATTAACCGGCCTTCGTCAACCCGGCTTTCAAAGCTTTCGTCGAAATAATGTTCGGCGGCGGCCTCGATCACGATATCGATGTTTTCCTCTACCAGTTTAGCTTTAAGAACTTCCAGCGCCCCGTTGATGGTTTCGGCGGTATTTTTATAATAATCCGCCATGATATGCGGCGTGGCAATTATTTTTTTGATACCCAATGCCATCATCCTTTTAACCAGGCCGATCGAATCCTGCACCGTTTGGGCGCCATCGTCAATACCGGGCAAAACATGCGAGTGCATATCCACCACGATAGAGCTGTAATCGAAAGTTATCTCGCGTTTTTCTTCGCTTTTTTTAAACCAGTTAAACATTTTTAGCGGGCATGGTATTGTTCATCATAATATTGCTGGTAGTGCCCGGACGTAACATCGTTTAACCATTCGTCATTCGCCAGATACCAGTCGACGGTTTTTTCCAGGCCGGCTTCAAAGGTAATGGACGGCATCCAGCCAAGGTCATTCTTAAGTTTTGATGCGTCGATGGCATATCTCAGGTCGTGTCCGGCCCTGTCAGTCACAAAAGTGATCAATGACTCCGACTCCCCGGGTTGCCGGCCTAATTTATTATCCATTATACGGCATAACAGCCGTATCAGGTCAATGTTTTTCCACTCGTTATGGCCGCCGATGTTGTAAGTTGAGCCTGCTTTTGCATGGTGAAATATTACGTCGATCGCCCTCGCATGATCTTCCACCCATAACCAGTCGCGAATGTTCTCGCCCTTCCCATATACCGGCACGGGCCTTTTCTGCTTTATATTGTTTATGGCCAGGGGTATCAGTTTCTCGGGAAAATGATAGGAGCCATAGTTATTTGAACAATTGGAAATAACGGTGTTAAGGCCATAGGTATCATGATATGCCCTTACAAAATGGTCGGAACCGGCTTTGGAAGCCGAATAAGGAGAATGCGGGTCATAACCGGTTTCTTCGGTAAACATTCCCTCATCACCCAGCGAACCATAAACTTCATCGGTAGACACATGATAAAAGCGGGTTTCATCATACCGGCCTTTCCAAATATGGCGAAGGGCATTCAACAGGTTTACAGTGCCTACCACATTAGTCATTACAAAGGCCAGCGGGTTGTTGATCGACCGGTCAACATGCGATTCCGCCGCCAGGTGTATTACAGCGTCGGGTTGCTGTTCGGCAAAAAGATTATTTATAAAATCGATATCAACGATATCTCCCTTTATAAAGGTGTAATTCGGTTCGTTCTCAATATCTTTTAAATTGGCCAAATTGCCGGCATAGGTTAATTTATCCAGGTTGATAATCTGAGATTGAGGATAATTTTTTACAAAGCGGCGTACAACATGCGATCCGATAAAGCCTGCCCCTCCTGTAATAATGATTTTTTTCATGCGGCAATCTTATAAAGGATTTTCAGATAAATATTTTTCCCATTCCCACGCCGACGACATCATCGTATCGATGGTTAGCTCCGCTGCCCAATGCAGATGTTTAGCTGCTTTTGACACATCGCCCCATACTTGCTCCACATCCCCGCTGCGGCGCGGCCCTATTTCATAGTTCAATTTTACCCCTGTGGCCCTTTCGAATGCCGTTATTATTTCTAATACAGAGTTCCCCTGCCCTGTTCCTATATTGAATACGTCATACCCGGTAAAACTATCCTGCGCCATGAGCTTTAAGGCCGCGACATGCGCTTTTGCGAGATCGACAACATGGATATAGTCGCGAACGCAAGTGCCGTCCTTTGTATGATAATCGTTACCGAAAACAGTAACCTTTTTGCGTTTGCCGATAGCGGTTTGTGTAATAAAGGGCACCAGGTTTTGTGGCACGCCGAGCGGCAATTCGCCGATCAGCGCCGATTCATGCGCGCCCACCGGGTTAAAATATCGTAATGAAACCACTTTTTTGGTTTCTCCCGCGTTTACCGCATCCCTTAATATCTCTTCGGCTATCTGTTTGGTATTGCCATAGGGCGACTGTGCCGGCTTAATAGGCGCCTCCTCGTTTACGGGCAATTTATCCGGCTGTCCATATACGGTGCAGCTTGACGAAAAGACGAAGTTTACAGATTTTCCGCTAAACGCACTCAGCAAATTGAGCAGGGAAAGAAGATTGTTATGGTAGTATTTCAGCGGTTTTTGAACCGACTCGCCCACAGCCTTAAATGCCGCAAAATGAATAATCCCGGCAATATCAGGATGAGCCGCAGAAAGTTCGGCTACTTTTTTCCCGTCACAAAGATCGAATTGCGAAAAGGCGGGTTTAAACCCCACGATCTTACTTATTTGCTCCGTTATCCTGGCATTGGAGTTTGATAAGTCGTCGACGATCAATGGCTCATAGCCGGCGTTTATGAGTTCAACAACCGTATGAGAACCTATATACCCGAGGCCGCCGGTTATTAATATCTTTGACATTATTGCTTATTATAATAGGTAAAATCCTTATGCCGTATTTCCACTTCAGGAAGTGATTTAAAATATTCGTAGGTGATTTTTAAACCTTCGCTTCGGGAAACCTGTGGTTCCCATCCCAACATACTTTTAGCCTTGGTGATATCCGGCCGCCGTTGCTTCGGATCGTCGGTCGGTAGCGGCAGACTAATCAATTTTTGGTCAGTTTCGGTAAGTTTAATGATCTCTTCGCCAAATTCGCGTATCGTTATTTCATCAGGGTTGCCAATATTCACCGGCAAGGCATAATCGCTGAACAATAAGCGGTAAATACCTTCAACCAAATCGTCCACATAGCAAAACGAACGGGTTTGCGAACCATCGCCAAACATGGTCAACGGCTCGCCGCGTAACGCCTGCCCAATGAATGCGGGAAGTACCCGCCCGTCGTTTAGTCGCATTCGCGGACCGTAGGTATTAAAAATTCTTACGATGCGTGTTTCCAGCCCGTGAAATGTATGGTAGGCCATCGTAATAGCTTCCTGGAAACGCTTGGCTTCATCGTATACTCCGCGCGGACCGACGGGGTTTACGTTGCCCCAGTATTCTTCAGGCTGAGGGTTTACACTTGGGTCGCCATATACTTCGGATGTAGACGCGATCAACATCCGGGCGTTTTTATTTCGTGCCAATCCCAATAGATTATGCGTTCCTAACGACCCAACCTTTAATGTTTGTATAGGTATTTTCAGGTAGTCGATGGGGCTTGCGGGCGAAGCAAAATGAAGTATGTAATGCAAGTCGCCGGGTACGTACACGAATTTGGAAACGTCGTGGTTATAAAACTCAAAATTTTCCAGTTTAAACAGATGCTCGATGTTTCGAAGCTCGCCGGTTATAAGGTTATCCATGGCTATAACATGGTAATCCTCGCGGATAAACCTGTCACAGAGGTGCGAGCCCAAAAAACCGGCAGCGCCTGTTATCAATATCCGTTTACGTGGTAACATGATTTACAAGTTTCCTTCCTATGCTATTATAATAATACCCGCATTCGGCCATTTTATCAAGATCATATAAGTTTCTGCCGTCAAAAATTACTTTACTTTTTAATAAAGCGTCCATTTGCTCAAAATCAGGGGTGCGGAACGCCGACCATTCGGTAACTATCAACAAGGCATCGGCGCCTTTTAACGCGTCATACTGATCTGCCGCATATTTGATCTTGTCGCCGATCAAGTTCTTTACGTTTTTCATTGCTTCAGGGTCAAAAGCCGTAATTTTTGCACCGGCCTTTAATAATTCGTCAATGATATATTGAGAAGGCGCTTCACGTATATCGTCGGTTTCGGGTTTAAAGGCAAGCCCCCACATGGCAAATTTCTTACCTTTCAAATCGCCGTTAAAATATTTCTTAACTTTTTCAACCAAAATCAGCTTTTGAATTTCGTTGACTTTCATCACCGAATTCAATATTTTAAAGTCATAATTACTTTCTTCGGCCGATTTTGCCAGGGCCTGTACATCCTTGGGAAAACAACTGCCGCCGTAGCCGATGCCCGAAAACAAAAAGCGTCTTCCTATGCGCTCGTCGGCCCCTATCCCCCGCCGAACCATGTCGACATCCGCGCCTACCAGTTCGCAAAGATTTGCGATCTCGTTCATGAAGGAAATTTTGGTAGCCAGGAATGCATTTGCGGCATACTTGGTCAACTCGGACGAACGTTCGTCCATAAAAATCACGGGGTTACCCTGGCGCACATAAGGCGAATACAATTCGGCCATCAATTTCCGTGCACGCTCGTCCATGGTTCCAACCACCACGCGGTCGGGTTTCATAAAATCTTCAACAGCCACGCCTTCACGTAAAAACTCCGGGTTGGATACCACCGCAAATTCAACCTGCGTGTTTGCTTTCATAATCTCGGTCACCTTGTCGGCTGTTCCGACAGGCACTGTAGACTTGGTCACAATAACTTTATATTCAGTGATCAGTTTTGCTATATCACGCGCGGCGCCTAACACATAGCTCAGATCGGCCGAGCCGTCACCGCCCGGCGGCGTAGGTAACGCTAAAAAAATTATTTTCGCTTCCGCAACCGCCTCGGCCAGGTCTGCGGTAAAATGCAGTCTTTTTTGAACGATGTTTCGGTAAAAAAGCAGTTCCAGGCCCGGCTCATAAATGGGCAGTTGGCCCTCCTGCATCATTTTTACTTTTTCTTTATTAATATCAACGCACACAACGTGATTTCCGGTTTCCGCTAAACATGTACCCGTTACCAGCCCTACATACCCTGTGCCTACAACAGCAATCTTCATAAATCTTTAATTCTTTATTTTATCAAATGGCAGTATATCATCCGCCGGTTAATCCTTTTGTGCAGCGTCATTAACACCGGTCGCCCCGTATTTAATTTGTGCTTACATTTGCGCTCGCGAAGTTAATAATTCATATTAAATGCTCCTACTATATAATATTGGCATAAGGCTTTATTTTGTGGTTATCTGGCTGGCTTCGTTTTTTGATGAAAAAGCCCGGCTCTGGATCGATGGCCGCAAAAACCAAAAGTTCGTTCCCTGTACCGACAGCATTTGGTTTCACTTTGCATCGCTCGGCGAATTTGAACAGGGGCGGCCGGTTTTGGAGCAGTTGCGCTTACTGCAGCCAGGAAATAAAGTAATTATCACCTTCTTCTCCCCTTCAGGGTACGAGGTAAAAAAGCATACCGGGCTTGCCGACGCTGTTTACTATTTGCCGCTAGACACCGCAGGCAACGCGCGTGAATTTTTTGATGCCATCAATCCTAAACTGGCCATCTTTACGAAATATGAATACTGGTATTACTTTTTTAGCGAAGCGCGCAAACGCGGCGTCCCGCTATACCTCATCTCGGGCATCTTTCGCCCGGAACAGGTGTTTTTTAAGTGGTACGGCGGATTGCACCGCAAGATTTTAAGTTTCGTGACGTATTTTTTCCTCCAGGATGAGCCTTCGAAGCAGCTTTTATCCGGCATTGGCATTCACAATGCGGCCGTTAGCGGCGATACGCGTTTCGACAGGGTTTGGGCTAACGCGCAAAATGCTAAACATATCCCTGCCGTACAGGAGTTTAAGAATGGACAAAGGCTGTTTGTTGCCGGCAGTACCTGGCGGCACGATGAAAAGCTGGTAGCGACGCTGGTTACGCAGTACCCCGACTGGAAATTCATCTTTGCGCCTCACGAGATCGACGACGATAAAATAATTGAATTGACAGGTCTTTTACCAGTTAATTCTTTTATAAGATATTCTCAATTGACTACACAACAAGGGTGGGCCGCTGCTTGCAAGGTGCTGATCATTGACAATATCGGGATACTTTCGGCCTTATATCAATACGGCGACATCGCTTATATAGGCGGCGGTTTCGGCGCAGGGATCCATAACACCCTGGAAGCTGCAGCTTTTGGATTGCCGGTAATTTTTGGCCCTAATTATGCAAAGTTTAAGGAAGCGGGGGATCTTGTCGCATTAAGAGCGGGCTTTAATATCAATGATGAGAAGGAACTAATAGGAATTATCGAAAGTTTAACTGAAGACGAAGGATTTTACAACTCCACATGTAAAAAAGCAAAAACCTACGTTGAAGAACATATCGGGGCTACTAAAAGTATTGTTAACTACATACGATCAGCATGATAAGGATTTTTTTATTGGTTGCTTTTTTACTTGTTTCCGTAACGGGCTTTAGCCAACCCATTAACAAAAAGGCAACATACAAAACTGTAAAAACAATTTTTGCTAACCTTAATAGCGATAATATAATTGACACAATCGTTTTAAGTTCTTCATCTCCTGAAACAGAATCCTTTAACAGAATATCAATTTCAATGTCCGGTGCTAAAAAGAAAATATTTTATGCAAAGGACGCCTGGGCAGACATTTATGATCCGTTTCTTGCTTTAAATAAAAATCTAGTTAAATCAAAAATCATCTTCATAAAGAAAACCGAAAAACATACGGTAATTATTCTTTCTGGTGGTACTGATGCTGCGGGATATGGAGGCGAGTTTTCAATTATTAATATTGAGAATAATGAGATTAAAATGGTTTTTGATCATAGTGATGACGGTATCGATGTAGAAGTTCCAATTGAACTTAGTGAGCTTGAAAATAATGGTAGATTATACTTTGTCTATACAACCCTTTATGAACTTTATGAACAAAAAGACAAACTAAACGCAGATATTGGCACTTATCATCCTTATTTTGTTTATCCTGTCGACAATAATTGCAAACTTAATTATGCTTTGTCTAAAAAATATATGGAAGAGCACTACGTCTTTGCCGGATATAACTACAATGAAAAAATAAAAATACTCTATCCTCGTGACAAAAGACTGAAGCCAACGATCTGGAAAAACAATTAAATATTCATCTATTAACAAATTGGTACTTGTTATCTCCATAACGTTATTTTTTTTGATCCTGCGCTTTACGGTAACCGTTTTCAATTTTATTTCGAACCCTAAACTAACCAGGGTGAACCGGCAATATGACGACCTGGTATCCATATTGATACCTGTACGAAACGAACAGGACAACATTTCAAGCCTGCTCGAATCCATCCTGCTACAAGACTATCCGAATTACGAGGTGATCGTTTATGACGATGAATCGACCGACTCCACTTATAAAATTTGCTCTGCGTTTGCAGCGGCCCATTCGCGCTTCAGCGTAATAAAAGGCACTGAGTTGCCCGCAGGGTGGCTGGGTAAAAACCATGCGTGCCACCAGCTGGCAAAAAAAGCGACCGGGGATTACTTTTTATTTTTAGATGCCGACGATACGGTGAAAAACGGGTTGATCAACAGTTCGGTATACCGGATGCAAGTGCATAAATTAGGCTTATTAAGCCTTCTTCCCAACCAGGTTATGGTCACCGCCGGCGAAAAACTGGTTGTTCCTCTTGTGCATTTTTTACTGTTAAATCTACTGCCTGTCAGGCTGGTTTTCCTGACCAGCCAAACCATCTTTTCGGCGGCATGCGGGCAATTTATGTTATTCAATGCGGCATTTTACCGGCAAAATAACTGGCACCAACAGGTAAAAAATAAAGTGCTGGAGGATGTCGAGATCATGAGGATGGTGAAATCGGCAGGTTATGACGGCGAAATTTTGCTGGCAAACGGGATGATCACCTGCCGGATGTATAAAAATTACAGGGAGGCAGTAAACGGCTTCACAAAAAGCACGCTGGGGGCCTTTAACAACAATGTGTTGGCAGTGCTGCTTTATCTGCTGTTATTTATTGGGGGGCCGATGATCGTGCTGACAACGCTGAATTTAAATCTTGTGTTTTTTATGATCAGCCTGATCATTCTGTCGCGCGTAATGATATCCATGGCCGCAGGTCAAAAACCCTGGCTGAATATAATCCTTCATCCAATGCAAATGATCAACTTAACCCTCGTCGGTTTGTTATCTGTTCAACGGCATCTCACCAAAACCAATGTATGGAAGGGCAGGAGAATTAGAGGTTAGAGATTGGTGATTAGCGATTAGTTTGGCCCTTCAATTCGACTAATAAGGTTCGTTAAATTTTTGGTAATTTTGCAACGGAATGGGCGAATACAACTTACAAGTTACGATTGACCAGGATTCGGGGTTTTGTTTTGGCGTAGTTTACGCCATCGATATGGCTGAGGAGATCCTGGCCGAAGACGGTTACCTGTATTGCCTTGGAGATATCGTGCACAACGATGAGGAGGTTGAGCGTTTAAAGGCGATGGGACTAAGGATCATTGAGCATTCCGACCTGAAAAATCTTTCGAACGAAAAAGTACTGATCCGTGCCCATGGCGAGGCTCCGGATACTTACCGTACGGCACTTGAGAATAATATCACGCTGATCGATGCCTCGTGCCCGGTGGTGTTAAAGCTGCAAAACCGCATCAAAAATTCGTTCGACGCGGATGAAAAAATATTGATATTCGGCAAGCACGGTCATGCCGAGGTAGTAGGCCTTCAGGGCCAAACCAACAATGAAGCGCTTGTTTTCCAGGATATTGCCGAGCTGGATAATATTGAACTGCCGCAAAACATAACCCTATATAGCCAGACTACCAAAAGCATGGAAAAGTTTTACCATGTAAAGGACGAGCTGCTGGCGCGGGGCTATAATTTAAAAGCAAACGATACCATATGCCGGCAGGTATCTAACCGCGACCAGGACCTGCCGAAGTTTGTAAGCAAGTTTGATAAGATCGTGTTCGTATCCGGCCGGAAATCGTCAAACGGGAAAGTGTTATTCGAAGTTTGCCGAAAACATAACCCCAATACTTATTTTATATCGTCGGCAAGCGAACTGGAATCTATCATGTTCTCGCCGGGCGAAACCATCGGAATTGCCGGCGCAACCTCTACCCCCATGTGGCTGATGCAGGATGTAAAAAATGCGTTAGAAGCGTTTTAACTGCCCCCTCTAAACCTGCCTGTCCGGCAGGCAGGTCTCCCCCGGTAGGGGAGACTTAAGAGCACTAATCCAGCTTTTGATTTCGAACTTTCTGACTTTCCTGCTACAAACTAATCCGCAATCTCTAATCTCTAATCATTATTTTTACCGGCAAATCATGGCGAAAAAAGGAGTATTACTGGTTAATTTGGGTACACCGGACAGCCCGGAAACCCGGGACGTAAGAAAGTATCTCGACGAGTTCCTGATGGATCCCCGCGTCATCGATATTAACCCGATATCGCGGGCGCTATTGGTAAAAGGGATCATCGTTCCGTTTAGAAGCCCTAAATCTGCCAAACTCTACCAAAAAATATGGAGTAAAGATACCGGTTCACCTTTGCTTTATTACAGCAAGCTGCAACACGAAGCGCTTCAGCAGCGTTTAGGCGATGAATACCAGGTAGAGCTGGCCATGCGGTATCAAAGTCCATCGATCGAGTTGGCTTTGGATAAATTAAAAACCGCTTTGGTAGAAAGTATACTGGTTATTCCGATGTTTCCGCAATATGCTTCTGCAAGCACCGGATCTGTGTACGAAAAAGTCATGGACCTGGTAAAGGAATGGCCTACCACACCTCCAATTTCATTTGTCAATTCGTTCCATGATAACCGGCTGATGATCGAAACTTTTGCCGATAGCGGCAGGAAGTACCGGCCTGAAACGTATGATCATATCCTGTTCAGCTTTCACGGGCTGCCCCAGCGCCAGCTAATAAAGTGCGACCACACGCGCAGCTACTGTTTAAAGGTTGACGGTTGCTGCGATGTATTGAATGATACCAACAAATTTTGCTATTCGGCACAATCGCACCACACGGCGCAGCTGATCGCCGAAAAATTAAATATTCCTAAAGAAAAATACACCATCTGCTTTCAATCGCGGTTGGGCAGCGATCCGTGGGTGCAGCCCTATACCACCAACGTGGTAGCCAGGCTGGCTAAGGAAGGCAAAAAACGGCTTTTGGTATTTTGCCCGGCGTTTGTAGCCGACTGCCTGGAAACGGTTTATGAAGTGACCGAAGAATATGGCGGCGAATTCAGGGCGCTGGGGGGCGAGCATGTCCAGTTGGTTGAAAGCCTAAATGATTCGTCCACGTGGATCGATGCGCTGGAGCAGATGGCCAGGAACAACGGCGCATAATCGCTATTTGCCAATTTCCGGTTCGGTTTATGCCCGTTGACTATAAATTAATTCTGTATTTTTGGTTTATGGCCAGCATCCAATCCTTTGAAAACAACCCTTACCAGGAAAACACTTACGTCCTGTTCGACGAAAGTAATACCTGTGCCATCATCGACCCGGGCATGTATACTTCGGCGGAACAAAACGCGGTTGTAAACTTCATAACAAATAATCATTTAAAACCTGTTTTGTTATTAAATACACATTGCCACATAGACCACGTGCTGGGCAACAAATTTATATTCGATCAATACGGGCTTAAACCGCGGTTTCACGGCGGCGAGATGCCGGTGTTAGAGGCTGTTGTCGCCTATGCACCGATGATGGGCATACGTTATGACGTATCGCCCGTGCCTGATGAATTTTTACCGGAACAAGGCAGCATTCAATTTGGCGACACGGAGCTTACGCTGATCTTTGCACCCGGTCATTCCCCGGCGCATTTATGCTATTATGATAAAAAGGCAAATATGCTGGTTGGGGGCGATGTTCTGTTCAGGGGCAGCATTGGGCGCACCGACCTGCCGGGCGGAAACTTTAAACAGTTGCTTACCAACATCGAACAAAAGCTATTTACTTTGCCCGACGACTGTATTGTATATCCCGGCCATGGCCCCGAAACCACGATAGGTTTCGAAAAACAGCATAACCCGTTTTTAACTTTGCAATAGCTATCTAGCTATTTTATCCGACTAACCACTTTGAATACACCCGTTTATATCGCCAAAAGGTACCTGTTTTCGCGAAAGAAAATGCACGCGATAAATATCATTTCGGGCATTTCCATGATAGGCGTGCTCATTGGTAGTGCCGCGCTGATCATCATCCTGTCGGTATTTAACGGCTTTGAAGACGTGATCCTTTCGTTATACAGTAATTTTTCGCCCGAAATAAAAATCGAACCCCGGCTTGGAAAAACGTTCGACCCAAACACAGTTGATTTCAACGCGATCAGGAACGATCCAAGACTGTTTTCGTATACGACGGTGTTACAGGAAAAAGCGCTTGTAAAATATGACGGCAAGCCGTTTATCGGCACCATAATGGGCGTGAGCGATGATTTTTTAAAGAACGGTCAGTTAGACAGCATCGTGCAAAATGGCTCGTTTACATTAAAAATGGATGATCGATATTTTGCGGTGGTCGGATCGGCTGTACAAAGCGGATTAGGTATAAACATACATGATCAATTTTCGCAACTGGCCATATACTCGCCCCGGCGTGATGCCGCCGGCGGATCGAATCCGTTAAACGAATTCGTAGTCCGCACCATACCACCCTCGGGCATATTTGCAGTAGAACAGGAGTTTGACGACCGCATTATTACGCCCATCGAGTTTACACGCGATCTGCTTGATCAGCCTGTGAATGTTTCGTCCATTCAAATTAACTATAAAAAAGGCGCAAACCTGGACGCTATCCAGGCATGGATCAAAAATAAGATCGGCAAAAGCTTTACCGTAAAAAACCGGCGGGAGCAAAATACCGAGCTTTATAAAACATTAAACTACGAACGCTGGTTTATCTTTATGGTATTGACTTTTGTACTGATCATAGCAATTTTTAATATCATCGGCTCGCTAACGATGCTGGTTATCGAGAAACGCAAGGACATCGCAATCTTAACAAGCTTAGGGGCAAATAAAGGGTTGATTCAACGAATTTTCTTTTGTGAAGGGATGATGATATCCGTAATTGGCTGCGTGGCGGGCATCGGATTAGGGTTGGTATTTTGTATATTGCAGCAGCGTTTCGGTTTGGTAAAAATGGGGTCGAAAATGTCGATGATCGACGCTTATCCCATATCGCTGCGGGTAACGGACTTTGTACTTGTATTTTTAACTGTGGGCGTTATTTCCGTAATTGCATCGGGCATAAGCGCAAGGTTGAGCATAAAAGGGCTCAATGATATTAAACAAGACCTATAAATTATCAATGCAGTTTAACCGGTTTAAATATTTAATAGGAGCAATAACTATTGCAGCTTATTCGTGCAAGGGTAATAGGGAAAACGCGTCGAAACACAATGTATATAAAGGCGTTTATAGTTTTGGACCGGAGGTGAAATCATTTAAAGATTGTGAGAACGGCCGGGAGTTTTGGGTGACCGACAGCTGTAAGCAACTGGAGTTAAAATACTCGCAGCTGAGTTTCGAGAAACCGTACGTGCCGGTATATATAGAAGTGGAAGGCGAAAAAATACATTCGGATAAAGACGGAATGGGATCAGAATACGACAGTACACTGGTTGTAACAAAATTAGTTAAAATAACAAAAGAGATCCCGGTGGACATGTGTAATTAAGCTGAAAGGTGAAAGCTGAAAGCGAAAAGCAGAAAGCAGAAAAAAACAGCACTTATTACATTAAACGATCAAACAGCTTTTAGCCTTGCGCTTTTAGCTTTAAGCTTGAAAAAATATGGAATCAAAACGTCAGCAAAAATTTGCAGGAGTAATACAGCAGGACCTGGCTGCGATATTTCAGCGTGAAGGCATAAACTTTTTGCCTAATACCCTGATCACGATCACCAAGGTGCGGGTAACGCCCGACCTGGCTATAGCCCGCGTATTTTTAAGCTTCTTTAACAATCCGAGCCCGCAAGCGGCTTTGCAAAGTATAAAATCGCATGCGTCCGAGATCCGCTATAAACTTGGGGCGCGTATTAAGGACCAGGTGAGGATTATTCCACAGCTTGAATTTTTTATAGACGATACCAGCGACTACGTGGAGCGGATGGACAAAATATTTGATAAAATAAGCAAGGAAGACAGGCAACCTGAAACCGAGTAATACAACGTGGATAAGCATGTTCAGCTTTTAAGTTATATAAGGTTAAACCCGGGTTGTATTGGGAAGGTAATTGATTTCGACGAGCGCAGAGACCGGCTTTATCATTGCAATTTTACGGCCGAAAATAAAGATTTGGAAGTTGAGACGTTTTTGGATACCCATAAATTTGCCAGCTGGATAACCGAAATACTTGATGCTAATAATTGCCGCTATGGCATTGGCGGTTATATGGAACACAGAACCATATATGCCCGCAGCCCATTGTTTGACGCGGACGATGAGCCCCGCCGCCTTCACCTGGGCGTTGATATATGGGGTGAGGCCGGCGCCCCCGTTTACTCGCCGCTGAACGGCAAAATTCACAGCTTTAACGATAACAATAATTTTGGCGATTACGGGCCGACGATCATCCTGGAACACGACCTTAATGGCTTGAAACTTTTTTCCCTTTATGGGCACTTGAGTCGGCACAGCCTGGGTGGCCTTGAAGCAGGCCAACCCGTTAAATTCAATCAGCGCATTGGTCAACTGGGCATCGACGACGAAAACGGGCACTGGCCACCTCATCTTCACTTCCAGCTAATGTTTGATATGGAGGGCTATTACGGCGATTACCCCGGCGTGTGCCGCTTCTCTGAAAAGGATAAATATCAACAAAACATCGCCGATCCGCAGTTGCTTCTGCGATTTCCAAAAGCGGTAAACGATTAGCTTAAGCCGCGTCATAATAAAATTGTCAATAACACATTTTAAATCGCTGATTTTTCTTTAGCTTCGGAATATAAACCGATACTTAATTTATTCAACCGATGAAATTAAAACTCCTACTCTCATTTTGCTTTGCTTTTATCCTCACCGCCGCATTTGCGCAACATGCCAAAACCTACCAGGTAAAATCGCCGGATGGAAAGATCGTGATCACGGTTACAGCCGGTGGAACCATTACATGGGCGGTAAACCATGAAGAAACAGCCGTGATAACACCATCGGAGATCGCGATGACGCTGGCAAATGGCGAGGTATTTGGTAAAAATCCGGCGATAACAAAAAGCGCAACCGTATCAGTGAATGAAACGATAGCCACACCGGTTTATAAAAAGGATAAGGTATCGAACAATTACAACCAGCTCACCTTAAATTTTAAGGGCGCCTATGGCCTCATTTTCCGCGCTTATAACGACGGGGCGGCCTACCGTTTCTTTACGCAAAAAAAAGGCGAGATCACGATCATCAATGAGGACGCGAATTTTAACTTTAATGGTGATTATAAAGCTTTTTTGCCGTTCGTAAACGACTATCGCAATAAAGATAAATTTAACACGTCGTTCGAATCGCATTATGATAATATTAACCTTTCGGCGATTAAAAAAGATACCCTGGCCTTTTTGCCTGTGCTGGTTGATCTTGAAAAAGGAAAGAAGGCAGTGATCCTTGAGGCCGACCTGCAGGACTATCCGGGTATGTATGTTACGCCGGGTACCAATCAAAATTTACATAGCGTATTTGCGCCATATCCCACCGAAGAGAGGGTTTTGGGAATCAACTACGTGGTGAATAACCGTGCGCATTATATCGCCAAAACAGCTGGTACCCGTAGTTTCCCCTGGCGGGTTGTAGTGGTGAGCACCGAAGACCGGCAGCTTGCCGATAACGACATGATGCAGCGGCTGGCGGCACCATCAAAAGTTTCAGATTATTCATGGATAAAACCCGGCAAGGTGGCGTGGGACTGGTGGAATGACTGGAACATCACTCATGTAAATTTTAAAGCGGGGATCAACGTGCCTACGTATAAATATTATATCGATTTCGCGGCGGCCAATAAGCTGGAATACATCATCATCGATGAAGGATGGTCTGATGATCACGATCTGAATAAAATGAAGCTGGATGTACAGCAGGTAGTTGACTACGGTAAACAAAAAAATGTGAGTGTAATTTTATGGTCGACGTGGTATGCCATCACCCGCGACCTGGACGGGCTGTTCGAAAAATTTTCTAACATGGGCGTAAAAGGATTTAAGATCGATTTTATCGACCGTGACGACCAAAAGATGGTAAGTTCCCTATACGAAATTGCTCAAAAAGCCGCCGATCATCATTTATTGGTTGATTACCATGGCATGTACAAGCCCAGCGGCATGCAACGTACGTATCCGAACGTAATTAATTGCGAAGGCGTTAAAGGGCTGGAAAATATGAAATGGGGCACTGATAACCAGCCGGGCTATGATGTAAGCATACCCTTTATCCGCATGATGGCCGGGCCGATGGACTATACGCCCGGCGCGATGCGGAATGCCACCAAATCAGCCTTCCGGCCGGTTAACTCCAACCCCATGAGCCAGGGGACGCGCTGCCACCAACTTGCCATGTATACGGTATTTGAGGCGCCGCTGCAAATGCTGTCGGATAATCCCACCACTTACATGCGCGAACAGGAGAGCACCGATTTTATTGCGGCCATACCCACCACTTTTGATGCGACGGTTGCGTTGGATGGCAAGGTGGGCGAATTCGTTGCACTGGCGCGGCGGAAAGGAAGCACCTGGTACGCCGGCGCTATGACCAACTGGAACGCGCGCAGCACGACCATCGATCTTTCATTTTTAGGCGCCGGTAATTACAAAGCTGTAGTATTTGAAGATGGTGTGAACGCTAACAGAGACGCCACTGATTACATAAAGAAAGTAATTACGGTGACGGCAAAAGATAAGCTAACACTGAATATGGCTTCGGGAGGCGGCTGGGCAGCCCGGTTTGACAAAGAGTAAAAAGGGCTGCGGAAAGAGTAATCGGATATAAATTTGAAAATCAACGCTATTATCGAGGTCTACTCCCGAATAGTGTTCGGGTGGTGTTTGGGTACCGTTCAGGGTGTTTAACTTTGTTTAACTTTCAAAAAAATAAACACGCAGTTATTAGAACGACTCGTTCAAATTAAGAAAGAAACCCCGGTTGCCGAATTTGCCCCAGGCGTAATCCAGCGCCAGGTTAGTGCGGGTGGTTTTGTTAAACAGCACGCGCAAACCTGCTCCGCCACCGGGCTGCAATACCTGGAAAAGTTTGGTGCCCTGCTCGTCATTAGCGGTTTGCATACTGCCGAAGATCACGCCGCTGATAAATTTATTTTTTAAGATCGGAAAACGGAATTCGGCTTCTGTATCATTGAACTCCGTGCCCTTAAAATATTGCGAGGTGTAGCCCCTGCCGCTGCGGAACGACCCATCGCGGGCGGTACCGGGTAGCTCGAGATAAGGAATTGTTCCGCTCACCAGGTACGATCCCCAGTTCCACAAAGCCAACACGGTCTCGGGACTTACATCTGAAAGACTTATATACTTCCTGAGATCGGTAGTAAACTGCACGGCGTTTTTTGTACTGCCTACCCACGTTTGATTTATGCGAATGCCGGCGTCGAAATACATCCCTTTATAGGCCCGGTTCGGGTTATCGCGCGAAGTATACTGTACATTAAAAAGAAAACCGCTGGATACGTAATGGTCCTGCGGAAAGCCGTGCTTGTTATTGTAAACGCTCATGGGCGTCGCATTGTTAACGGTATCTTTTTGGTCGATGTCGCCCCTAACCTCGGCGGACATACCTGCGCCAAGAAAAAGATTTTTTGCAACCTCCTTATATATTTTTTCGCGGGCATTAAAGTATAGTGAGTGCAGTGTAAAAACTTTATGCGTAGGGTTTGCCAGGATTTCGTCTGTTTGACTGTCATTAGTAACAGTGCGGCCTATGCCAAGACCAAAGTCAGGTGTCACAGTTCGGGCAATAACCAAATTACCCTGCAGGTTCCATTTGTTACCGGGGGTAAATACATTATGGTTGACGTAAAAATATAAAATACCCTTCGTGGTGATCGAAGCCGAAGTAGCTGCTACAGATAACAGCGTATTTGGATCATCGCCCAGTCTCCGGCCGGCTACGGCTTTTATTCCCAGCTGTTCGCCAATGGTTGGATTAGCGGCAACGTTAGGCACAACGGTAATGCCCGAGGATTTATGTGACGTGTGCGACTTTTTTTTAAGCAGGATATCACCCAGCAAATCGCCAAAGTCATACTCGTTACTGAGGTCTTCGGCCCGCTTTGATATCTTTTTTCCCTTTTTGCCTAAAGAATCGGCTTTGAGCGAATCGGTCGGCACCATTACCTGGCTATAAGCGATGCTTTGAACGGCTAATAAAACGGCTAATAAAAAAAACTTCCTGATGGCGGTCCGATGTTGCGAAGTGAAGATTACAAGGTTCATGGTGCTTGCCCAATTGGCGAGGCAAAGATATTTGTTCTTCTTCAAATCGATTGATTTAGCCCGCCATGGCAATGTAATATTACCTTTACCAAATAAAAAATCATGGCTGCCGGCCATGATTTTTTATTAAAAGCGGTTATTACGGTCGTGCCCGCGCGGTGCTTTTGCGGCCGATACGACGGTTAAGCTCGTCGAGCGGCATAGTGATCATGCGGCCTACCGGTTCTTTCCCGCGATACGTAATGATCCTTAGCTGGGTAGCGTCCTTCGGCGCAATCAGCGGCTCCGTATATTTCGGATAAAACCTGTCGGGATAGGAATTATCAAAGCTGTAGTAAATATCCAGGCCCGGGATTTCCGTTACTAGTTCAATTCTTAGCAAACTATCCGTTGTCATGCTCGGATTAAAGCTCGGGTCATAAACACTCGGCGCATATTTTATCTCGGCCTCGTTTAAACGCGCGAAATGCTTTTCAACCTTCGGATAAAAATTATCCCAGCTTTTTTTCTCCTTCGGCGACCATGCTACCTCAGCGATAGCCATGCCTCTTGGCCAGGTCATATATTCAACCTGCCTCATATTGTATACCTGTTCGGTCCACAAATTGGCCTGCGCGCCCAGGATAAGTTTTGCGTCTACACTATCAGGCACCGGCTCAAATTCGTAGGTTTTATTTAAACGAAGCGTGGCGTATACATGCGGCTCCATTATCCTGTCGCTTTGCATATAGTCAAGATAAGCAAAGGTGGTAGGACTCATTACAACCTCGTGGCCGGCCTTAGCGGCGATGGTGCCGCCCTTCATTCCCCGCCAGCTCATTACGGCCGCGTTGGGGCCAAGGCCGCCTTCAATGATCTCGTCCCAGCCGATAAACTTTTTACCCTTCGACTCCACAATTTTCTCCAGGCGCTTTTCGAAATAGCTTTGCACTTCTTCGTACGTTTTTAAATTTTCACGCTGCATCAGCGCCTTTACTGAATCGCTTTTGGCCCACCAGGCCTTGTTACACTCGTCGCCGCCCATGTGGACGTACTGAAAAGGGAATAATTGCGCAAGTTCAGTCAGCACCTTGTCTAAAAACACATAGGTTTTTTCGCTCGAAGGGTTCAGGGTGTTATCCACCCTCATCCGCTCGCCCGAGCGCACCTGGTAATTTTCGGCGCCCGGTGTTACGGACAATTCCGGATAAGCAACCACGGCAGCAAGGCTATGGCCCGGAACATCCACCTCGGGCATAATATTTACAAATCTGTCCTTAGCATATTGCACCAGCTCGCGGATATCGTCCTGTGTATAAAAACCGCCGTAAGTACGCGGTTCATCGGGGGTTGGCGCCGAAAAGCTACCAAACTCGCCAATTTTCTTTACGTTGTGCGAAGCCACTTCAGTTAACCGAGGCAGGCTCTTAATTTCTATGCGCCAGCCCTCGTCGTCCGTCAGATGCAGATGCAGCAGGTTAAATTTGTAGCGCACCATCTGGTCGATATACTGTTTTACCTCGTCCTTGGTAAAGAAATGACGCGAAACATCCAGCATCAGACCCCTCCATCCAAACCGGGGATAATCCTTAATATCCACATACGGAGCGGCCCAGGTTACGTGGTGAACGACTTCGGCGCTTTCAATTTCTTTCGGCAAAAGCTGTATAAAAGTTTGTATGCCATAGAATAACCCCGCAGGCTCGTTCGCCTTAATGGTTACCCCTTTTGCATTAACCCATAAATGGTAACCTTCTTTGCCTAATGAAGTATCGGGTTTGGCGTACAACATCAGCCTGATCGCGGTCGGCGCGGTAAATGCGCTTTTAACCGTAACCCGTGCGCCTGTGGCGGTGACCAGTTTATTTTTTAAATAATCGGTAACTGGCTTTACTTCGCTTTTGGCGGAAGCTTCGATCAGCAGGCGATGCGGCAATATAAACCGGCCCTTTTTTGTGATCACATTTACAGGCTCGGGTATAATGGATAGGTTATTGCTTTTGGGGGCCTGGCCAAAAGATAATAAAGCGATAAAGCAAAACAGGGACAATAAGCTAACTTTTTTCATATTGGTTTATAAAGGTTCGTGAAGAGAACAGCATGCAAATTATACTTTTTAAATAATATTAAAAAGTTTTTAGCGGTAAAATGATCATTTATTAATTATTATATTGCGTCTGCAAGACACATCATAAACCAATGTTCATGAAAAAAATATCAACGGCTCTTGTATGCATGCTTTTATCAGGTACGGCATTTGTTTTTTATTCGTTCGTAACCACAAAAAATACCGGTAAAAATGCTGATACAATAAGGATAACGGGCGGATTGATAACGGGGGTGCGGGATGCAGCCAGCGGCGTTGTCGCGTTTAAAGGTATTCCATTTGCCGCTCCTCCAGTAGGCCAACTGCGATGGAAAGCCCCGCAGCCGGTGCAGCCATGGCCCGGTGTAAAAAAGTGTGATACATTCGGCCCCAGCCCTATGCAGGCAAAACCGGTACCATTTGCCGTTTATACTTCTGAATTCCTTATACCGGAGCAGCCGATCAGCGAAGATTGCCTTTATTTGAATGTATGGACAAAAGCGCGCCGTGGCGAAAAAAGGCCGATTTTTGTATGGATCTATGGCGGCGGTTTTACCAGCGGCGGTACGGCGGTGCCTATTTACGACGGCGAGGCGCTCGCAAAAAAAGGGATCATATTTGTATCTATAAATTATCGCGTGGGCGTATTTGGTTTCCTGGCCCACCCGGACCTGACAAAAGAGTCGCCTGATCACGCCTCGGGTAACTATGGCTTGCTGGATCAGATCGCCGCTTTAAAATGGATTAAAACCAACATTACAGCGTTTGGCGGCGATCCGGACAACGTTACAATCGGCGGGCAGTCGGCCGGCTCCATGAGCGTCAATTGTTTGGTGGCTTCGCCGTTGACCAGGGGGCTTTTTAACAAGGCTATCGCCGAGAGCGGCTCTTTTATGACGGCAAACCCTATGCTACAGTCGAATAACCTTCAAACAGCGCAGCAGCAGGGCGTCAGGATTGCCGTTGCTGCGCACGCTTCATCAATAAAGGAGTTAAGAGATGTTCCCGCCGCCGCGCTAATGAAAATCCCCGGACGCTACTAGCCTATTGTCGACGGATATGTATTGCCGGGACCAGTTTCGCAAATTTTTGCTGAAGGAAAGCAAAATAAAGTGCCGCTGTTGACGGGATGGAATGCCGACGAGTCATTTGTGGCTGCTTTTAAAACAAAAGAAGCATTTCAGCAACAGGCAAAGGATCAATATGGAACTGACGCGGAAAATTTTTTGAAATATTATCCGGCGCGTACCGATGAAGAAGCCAGGCGTTCGCAGGTTAAATTAAGCCGGGATATGATATTTGCCCTTTCGGGTTATAAATGGGCGCAGATTCAAAGCGAAACACCGCATTCATCCGTATATGTGTATTATTTCGCCCGAAAGCTTCCTGCAACACCCGATTATGTTAAATATGGTGCTTTCCATACCGGCGAAGTTGCATATGTAACGAATAATCTAAAGTTTCTGCATCGTCCCTGGGAACCGGAAGATCAAAAGCTCGCTGACATAATGTCGTCGTATTGGGTTAATTTTATCGCGAACGGCAATCCCAACGGAAAAGGTTTACCAATGTGGCCGGCATACAACAAACATGATGGCGAAGTTATGGTGTTTGATAAAACTGCATCAAAACAACCCCTTCCCGACAAGGGCGAGCTGGATTTCATGTTGTCGAAAATGGAGAAATAGGGATTAGTGGTTGGCGATTAGAGGTTAGTCAAAACAGCAATACACTGCTATCCGGGAAAATATGAGAATGATCGGTTAACCCTGGTTCAGCTGTTACAGTTTTACAAACTCAGCTCTGCCGGCAAGGGTTTTATCGGCATTATTGATAACCTGTATAAAATAGGTTCCCGGCTGCAGGTTGCTGACGTCGTGCTGCCAGGCGGGCTGCGCCGAGGTGGCTGTTTTTACCACCGCCCCGGTGCTGCTTACG